>Ga0210046_1000483_pt1 | contig 37926 bp, 29 predicted proteins | sample CryGeyCG2114_250_FD_185461 | JGI IMG/M metagenome (GOLD analysis project Ga0210046, IMG submission 185461) | Groundwater microbial communities from aquifer - Crystal Geyser CG18_big_fil_WC_8/21/14_2.50 (SPAdes) (version 2) | ecosystem: Environmental > Aquatic > Deep subsurface > Groundwater ...
AATATCAGTAGTACACGAAACCAGAATAAAAGTCATCATCACCAACACCCACAAGGTATGTACTGCTTTCAACATTAATATTTTATAAACTACATGATTCTTACGCAAAGTACTTCGTTTTATTTTATTCAATTTTTTTGTATTGTATTAATGGAAGGATCATTTCTAATCCCTGAGCAACCGATTCGGCAATGGTTGGGGTATCTGTTTTAAGCTCAATATCAGGATGCTCCGGTGGTTCAAACGGTGCACCAATCCCAGTGAAATTTCTTATTTCACCAGCCCTTGCTTTTTGATATAACCCTTTGGTATCTCTTTTCTCGCATACTGCCAGCGAGGCATTTACATATACCTCAATAAAGTTTTCATTACCTATGATGTCCCTGGCCATTTGCCTGATTTTTTTTGTGGGGCTGATAAAACTGTTGATACAAATAATTCCACAGTCTAAAAAAAGTTTAGAAACCTCCGCAATCCGCCTGATATTCTCGAATCGGTCATCCTCACTAAAGCCAAGGTTGTTATTTATCCCGGTACGGACATTGTCACCGTCTAAAATCTGGGTAAGATACCCCATTTTATTGAGTTCAATTTCAAATTGACGGGCGATGGTTGTTTTGCCTGCTCCTGAAAGACCTGTTAACCAAATAACACGCGCGTGTTGCTTTAAGAGTTTTTCTTTATCAGACCTGGTAAGTAGCGAGTTAAAAACGGGGTGGATGTTAGTGGGGATTTCCATAATAATTATCTTTTATATCAAAATTAAATATAATTTTAAAAATCAATTTTGCTTCAGCAAAGTTATTATGAAAAATTTTACCAGCCATTTGTTTAAGTAAAATAAGGTAGGCCACAGGCAAAAGCCATTGATAATGAATATGGTAAAACTTTAAATAACTAATATACAAATACTTTTTGTTTTGGATATGTATATCATCTGAAAGTAGTTTTGCACCGGTTGATATCCCTTGTTTGTGATAAACCACACTTTTTAGGCAGGCAGTATTTATAAAGCCTTTTTTCTGTGCCTTTATGCACCAATCGATATCCTCATAATACAGGAAGTAGTTCTCCGGCATTAATCCAATTTGTTGAATAAGTGATACATGAAAAAGCATGGAAGCACCAACAACATAATTCATCGTTAAATCTACACCGTCAAACTGCCCTGTATCTTTCTCTCCCATACCTACCAATTTAGAGTATCCCGTGAAAGGGTTAAAGGTTCCCCCAACACTTTGAATAATGTCTTTATGCACATAATCCATTATTTTCGAGCCCATGAAACCAACATCTTGAATTTGACTTTTTAATCTGTAACATGCTATTAAATCTTTTAGGGTATTGTGATTAATTACGGTGTCATTGTTAAGTAGCCACAGAAAATCACAATTATGCTGCTGAATGGCTTTTTTTACACCAATATTGTTGGCATAGGCAAAACCTCTGTTCACCCGGACCTCAATAATGAAAAATCTGGCATCATTAATTTCATTAACCCACCTTGTAATTTTTTCAACTGACTTATTAATATTTAATACATCTACCACCGTCACATAAAAAGATTCATAACTATTATTCCGGATACTTTGCAGGCATTCAATGGTATCTTCGGGTGTACCATAGTTAACAGTGATTATGCACACCTTATCTCTATTCATCTATCATCTTCATTTTCAAAACCTATAATTTATTTCCGCGATCATATATTAGTATGCCTTTTCATCGCCTTTTATCAGTTTGCCTATGGTAATTAGGATGATTTTAATATCTAGCCAAATCGACCAGTTTTCAATATAAAATACATCCAATTTTATTCTCTGTTTCATATCTTTCACCCTTTTTATTTCTCCACGAAAGCCTCTCACTTGGGCGTAACCTGTTATTCCTGGTTTAATGGAATGCCTGATCATAAATTTCTCAACAAGGAATTTATATTCCTCTGTATGTTTTAGCATATGTGGGCGAGGTCCTATTACAGACATATTTCCGATAAGCACATTAAAAAATTGTGGAAATTCATCAATACTTGTTTTCCGAAGGAATTTTCCTATTTTGGTCAGTCGGTCATCATTTTCTGTAGCCTGTTGAATATGTGCCTCGCCATTCTTTTTCATTGTCCTGAATTTAAAAAGCATAAACTGTTTGTTATTGATGCCTGATCTTGGTTGTAAAAAAAATACGCCAGCGCGATCTGAAATTATATCCAGGATGAACAAGATGGGTGCCAGCCAGCTTAAGACAAACGTGATCATCATTACTGAGAGGATAATATCCATAAGACGTTTAATGGACCTATTATGCCAATAATCTAAAGGACCTTGTTGTATTCTCATTACCGGTACCATATCATAAGAAACCAAATCCAGATTTCTATATGAAAAAGTGGATAAATCGGGAACAAGTCGAATTGTAATGGGGTACTTACCAATTATTGATGAAATAATTTTATGTAAGCTTTTATTAAGGTCACTCGTCATAATATATATTTCATCGATACGATTTGAAATAATAAAATTTTCTAAATCATGGTAGGTGCCAACAATATCTTTTTTTCCTGATTGTTGATGAGTTAGAAAACCTTTAAACCGATATCCGGTCCATGCATTATTAACGAAGTAATCTTTTAATTCTGTGGCCATATCGTTATAACCAACGATAACGACATTGCGGTAATTATACCCCAGCTTTCTATAGAAAAGAAAGGTATAATACAAGAAAAACTTCCACGCGAGAAGCAAGGCGAAAAAGATTACAAACAGGTACTTAATTTCATCTCGGCTGTAATAATTGAACGTAAAAACCTGAAAGAAAAGCAAGAACAGGAAAAAGAAAAATACAATTGTTTTCGTGTTATTAAACAAAATAACCTTTTTATAACTCTGGTGATCAATTTTATAAGCCTCGAAAATATTGGCAGAAACAATCCAGGCTATATTAATAAAAAAGAAGAAGATAATTACTATTGAGTTAAGGTTATGAAGACGAATTGCATGTAAATACCAAAAAGCAAGATTGAAACATAGGTTTAAAATGATTAAGTCACCTGTAGTAGAAATTAAAGATATGTATTTCGAATACTTCATTCCAACCTATTTTAGCTGATCGTTTAAAAAACAAATATATTGTTATTCATTTAAAAAAAAAAAACGTTTAATAAATTTTTGAGGATTACAAACAATAGAAGCTGTTAAAAAAAACATCTTTAATCCCAGATTATTTGAAATAAGAAATTTTCTGTAATTAGAAATATAGCAATAATATAACTTCATCTTGATCTTGCTTGTGGAAGTTCCAAATATTTCATCCCGAATTCCAAACGTACGTTTAATCGTCTCATAGCAAATATTACTTGAAATACTTTGACTGTGGACACGCATTTTAGTAAGTGGTTGGGCTATATTAGCAAATTTATATCCATCATGTATCATTCTTGCGAAAATTTCATAATCCTCAGCCTTTACATTTTTCTGATCATACAAATATTTTTTCATTACCCCCGCCCTGATCATTGTTGATGGATGCTGAACACCATGGTCGCCTTTTCGGTATTCCTTCAGGATTGATAAATGTTTTAATGGGAAATTCGACTTGCAAAGATTTTTTTTGGTTAGATTACTAAAATACAAAACGTTACTTCCAACAACATCAATATCTATGTGTTTCTCTAGAAATTCAACCTGAATCCTGATCCTGTCTTCTGTAATTATATCATCGGGGTCAGCACGCATGATGTATTCTCCTGTTGCTTCTTTAATACCTTCATTCAATGCAATACAAAAACCCCTGTTCTTTTCAAATTTTATTATTTTCAAATAACTCAATGATGAAAATTCATCCATAATTCTTAAGGATTCATCCGTAGATCCATCATCAATAATAATAAGTTCCTTTGGTAAAACGCCCGAATGGTCAATACTACCAATGAAATCGGCAAGATACCTTCCATTATTATAGTTCGCCGCAATTATTGAAACACCTACAGTCGGTTTTACCATTGGGGTTAGGTTGTATTTAGGTGACTGAATTTTTGATAAAAATATAAAATAATTTCGAAGTAACTAAACAATACAACATTTTAACATGTAAATGGGAGGCTTTGTAACAAACTTTTAACCACCGGACGAAAATAACTTTTGTCAACATCTTTTGATCATACACTTTAAACTTAATATTTTGTTCGTGTATTTTCATTAACCACTTTTCAGTCGACTTCAACATATTGATCTCATTAATAGGGTTATTGTCCCTGATCATGAGGTGCAACCTCAATTCGGAATCTGAAGCATCGATACCCAATTCGCTCAGTTGCATCCGGAAAACCTGTTTTTCTTTTTCAAGCTTTTCTGCTTTGTGCTTTTTTGTTGCACTCTCCTGATGAACCCTGTAATCAACAAGATATTCCTGCAGGTTCCAGGCATTGTAACCTTTGATGATCTCTATCCAGATCAGGTAATCTTCCAGTATATCAAATCCTTCCCTGAAAACAAACTGTTCAACGCATTCTCTCCGGTATAATATGGCTGATTGCAAGAAATAGTTTTTAAACAACATGATTGAAGGGATCATCCCGGGCGAAGCCGTTAATTTCCAGCTTCCCGACATCAATCTTCCATCTTTATCAATAAATTTCGCCCATGAACCCACCATGCCAAAATCGATGTGTTGTTCAAGAAATGCTATTTGTTTTTCAAATTTTTCAGGGTAAGCAATATCATCTGCATCAAGCATCCCGATGTATTTCCCTCTGGCCAGTTTTAATCCCTTGTTCCTGGTATAAACAATTCCCCTGTTCCTGTCATTTGTATAAACCTTCAACCTGTCGTCCGCTATCGATTGCAGCTTGGCCAGGCTATTGTCAGTAGAACCATCGTCTATTGCTATGAGCTCAAGGTTGTCAAAAGTTTGGTTCAGTATGCTCATTATCGAGCTTCTAACATATCTGCCTGCATTGTACACAGGTATGATTACGCTTAGGATGGGATGGGACATTGACAAATTTAAAACGAGATATAAAGTTCAAAAAGAATTAACATTAACGCCTGTGGCGGATAATTTTTTCAAATATAATTAAAAAAAGATTCTTACATTTGTTGCTACCTAATACCATTTATTATGTCTGCACTTAAAGTCTTAATTGTTGACGATGAGCCAGCTGCCCGTGAAAGCCTGAAAAGGGCGCTCATGAGTATTAACGTTTCAGTTGAATTGGTGGGCATGGCCGAAAATGCACAGAATGCACTTGAACTTATTATGGATCGGAAACCTGAACTGGTTTTTCTCGACATCGAGATGCTAGGAAATGACGGTTTTTGGTTAGCAAAAAAAATTCAAAAACTCCATTTGCCCATCCACTTAATTTTTGTTACTGCATATAATGAATATGCCATCCAGGCCATACGATATGCTCCTTTCGACTTTCTGACCAAACCACTGGATATCGGGTTGCTCGAACAAATGATGGTGCGGTATTTGAAAGAACGCGGACAAAGCAACTTCAATGGCAAGATGGAACGGCTACAAGCGTTCCTTGCACAGGCAAAACTAAAACTAACTACCCAAAATGGCTTTGTCATGATTCCACACAGCCTCATCATTTATTGCGAAGCCAGAGGCAATTTTACGACCCTCTACCTGGCTGATGGGCAGGCTGAAACCGTCTGTAATCAGTTAGGCTTATTAGAAGAAAAACTTTCCAATCCTGTTTTTGTACGTGTCAGTCGGTCTGTTCTTATCAACATTGACTATTTGGAAAGCTACAGCCGAAAAACAAAAACAGTGGTACTCTCCTACAGTTTGCAAAAGTATGAAATCAAGGTGTCTTCATCCGGGGCAAAAAAGGTGGTTTCATTGCAATTATCATAGCATGGATTTGATGGGTTTTACAAAATCCTAGTAAACATTTATCTTAATATTAAATAAATATTTTCTAAAATAAATCATATCAAGCATAAAATAGATAAAACAAAATTTCATTCATACAATCTATACACGGATTCATACGTAAAATGATATTGTTTATACAGTATGCTCATTATCAGAGTTAATTAGAGCCATTATAAATAAAATTAGTCAATTTTAATATTATGTTTGAAGCGACCAAATCCGAAAATTCAATTTTATTATTGAATAAATAATCGCACACTTCAAAATTGTGAATTGTGTTTTATCATATTAAAACGATTGCTAAAAAAATTATTAATAAAAATACCTGATTTATAAAATTGCCATTTCGTTATCCACTAGAATCATACATAATTAACAATATGAAATTACAATTTTCTTTATCTGTTAAAATTCAATTATTATGCAAAAATCATACATTTTTTTTTACTTTTTAACCATAATACTTGTTTGTGGATCACTTTCAAACAGTATATATTCGCAATCAGATACTCCTGTCTCAGTGGGGATGGAAAAATATTTTTCCGGATATAAATTTCAATCTTTTGAAAAGCCTGTCCAATATATGTATGGCAAATCACTTGAAACCTCTGAAATACACCTATTGGAAACTTTATCCCAAATGGATAGAAAAAAAATAGAAGAAGAAATTGACCCACCGGCAATAGGAATTTTGCGCGATCTTAAAGATCCTATATATTTTACGTTAGACGAAATCGAAATCCCATCGAAAGGTGAAGTATCAGTTTCTGGAGGTCGGATGACCAGGATTGATAAAAATTTACTTGTATGGACTACTTTAATCAAATCTGAGAAAGCAGATGAAATCAGGGTCTTTTTTTCGAAAGGATATTTTCCTGAAGGTGTCAGTGTTAATATCTTCAGTAAGGACGATTATGCTATTAATATAGGTGAACTCAAAGGTCTGTTGAATGAAAATGGATTTTTCACGACTACAATTTTTGCTGATTACGTTATCATACAAGTAGTTATTCCCATTGAGAAGATTGGCAAAGGACTTTATTTTGAAATTCCGCAAGTTATTCATGCAGATAATCGATATCTAATTAGGGAACCTAACAGTGATTGTTATCAAGATGTCAATTGCTCGTATGCCAATTCATATTCTGAAATAACGTCCTTAAAACAGAGTACTGCAAAGCTTACATTTTTGGTTGGCTCATTATATTATATCTGTTCAGGTGGTCTTCTTAACGACATAAGATCAGAAGATTTTCAGCCATTTCTACTAACTGCCAATCATTGTTTCAGTACCCAGGCATCAGCGGTTTCCCTTGAATCCCGTTTTGATTATTTCACTACTTCCTGTAACGGTTCAACTAACCCGAATGTGATTATCATTAATGGCTCAAATCTCGTGGCTACCAACAGTCAATCTGATTTTACCATGGTACTCTTATCGGCCAATCCAGGCGGTAATAGAACATATCTCGGTTGGACTACAGGAAGTATCAGTAATGGTGAAACCCTACATTCCGTCCATCATCCGGCTGGTATACCTCAAAAATACTCCAGACATCAAAATAAAACATCACCAGCTTATAATTGTTCAAGCTTTAGTACTTCTAATTTCCATTATACGACTACTTTGGGAGGTCAGACAACAGGGGGAAGTTCTGGTGGTTTGATCGTACAGCCAGATGGTCATGTTGTCGGACAATTATACGGTGTTTGCCACCCTACTACATGGGATAATTGTGATTACACTAGTTATAATAACATGTGGGGCAGATTTAATATATCCTATTCCAATAACAATCTGCAGTATTGGTTATACGGTGGAGGAGCGAGTGTAAGTATGTCGACAAACCCTTCAACATCACTTAATTTTGGAACCGTTAATGTTGGCTCGTACGTAAATCAGACAGTTACTGTTACAAATACGGGTAGTGTGCCGAACTATTTAAACCTTGAAGCAGGTACAATAACAATCTCAGGAACATATGCTAATCAGTTTTCCATTATTGGTACAACTTCATTATACTTAAGCCCAGGGCAATCGGGGAATTTCACTATCAGATTTACACCTTCGTCATCAGGAACTAAATCAGCAACATTAAATATTCCAAATAATGCTGATAATGTTTCAAATCCTAAAACTATTACTTTAACTGGAGTGGGTGCTACCTCTGCCCCTGATCCATGTAGTAACATAATATCAATTAATGGATGCGGATCAGGATATCCCAAAACATATACTGGAGGCGGAACAGGAGCATGGTTTACTTCATCAGCTAATCCATGTACATACACTACACCTGGTATAGAACAGATTTATAGTTTTGTTGCTCCATATACTGGTACCTATAGTATTCAGGTTACCTCAGCAAGCGGATATGTTGACTATTTATGGAAATCATCTGCTTGTTCTTCTTCAGGCTGGACTTGTATTAGTGATATTACAAATACAGGGCAATATGGTTCTATGACATGGACTGCTGGAACAACCTATTATATTTTACTGGATGACGAAAACAGCACTACAGGTTCGCATACTTTTTATATCAATTGTCCTATAATATGTGTTGACTGCCCTACTTATGATTTCACACTAAGCCCCACCTCTTCATGGCTTACTCATTCTTCCTCTCATGTTGCTAATGGTTGTAAAATGTACCGTATTACCTTAAATTCAGGTGATACATATACTTTTAAAACAGGGTGTGGTGATGGTGCTACGGCAAGTTATGATACTTATCTAGAACTTTATAATTCGAGCTGCACACTGCTTGCTTCAGATGATGACGGGTGTGAAACCAATCGATCTAAAATAGAGTGGACTGCTACCTATACTGGTTATGTTTATTTAAAAGTGAAAGGATTTTCAAGTGGTAATGGAAATTACACTTTGGCATACAAAAGATGTACTACTCCTGCCCAACCCGGAACCATTTCCGGCAATACATCCGTCTGCCAAGGTTCAACCAATACTTATAGTATTTCAGCCGTATCTGGAGCAACTTCATATACATGGACACTTCCTTCAGGATGGAGTGGCAGTTCTACTTCTACATCCATAAATAGCACAGCAGGTGCAAGTGGTGGTACAATTACAGTAAAGGCCAATAATTCATGTGGATCGGGACCGACACAAAGCAAAAGTGTTACTGTTACCCAGTTGCCTGCCCAACCCGGAACCATTTCCGGCAATACACCAGTCTGTCAGGGTTCAACCAATACTTATAGTATTTCAGCCGTATCTGGAGCAACTTCATATACATGGACACTTCCTTCAGGATGGAGTGGCAGTTCTACTTCTACATCCATCAATGCCACAGCAGGAGGAAGTGGTGGGACTATTACCGTAAAGGCCAATAATTCATGTGGATCGGGACCGACACAAAGCAAAAGTGTTACTGTTGCCCAGTTGCCTTCTCAACCCGGAACCATTTCGGGCAATACACCAGTCTGCCAGGGTTCAACCAATACTTATAGTATTTCAGCCGTATCTGGGGCTACTTCATATACATGGACACTTCCTTCAGGATGGAGTGGCAGTTCTACTTCTACATCCATCAATGCCACAGCAGGAGCAAGTGGTGGGACTATTACCGTAAAGGCCAATAATTCATGTGGATCGGGACCGACACAAAGCAAAAGTGTTACTGTTTCAGGCACGGTTCCTTCACAACCTGGTGCAATAACCGGTCCTACAACAGTTGCAAGTGGCAATACAGTTACTTATAGTATTTCTTCTGTAAGTGGGGCTACTTCTTACACATGGGCATATTCAGGGGATGGCACACCGGTTGGATCAGGAACAAGTATCACTTTGACCCCAACCAGCTCAGGGGTATTGAGTGTCACTGCCAACAATACATGTGGAAGCAGCCCGGCAAGGACACTGAGCATAACAGTAGGATCAACAGTGCCACTAACCCGATTTGTCCAAAACATAACCATAATTAACGGTCAAACCGAGTGCTACGATGCTATTCAAACCATCACAGTTGCCGGATCAGGAACCACAGTGGATATCTATTCTGGCGGAAATGCCACCTTTATTGCAGGGCAACATGTTTTTTTTGAGCCTGGTTTCCATGCGCATTCCGGGAGCCTTGGCCATGCCTATATTACTTTAACAGGAAACTACTGTAGCAACCCTGCAACCATGGCACCCGTAGCGGATACAATTACAGAACAACTATCGGGCTTCAATAAACTCATTGTTGAGCATGGTCCTGATGTGAATATATACCCAAATCCAACTAAAGGTAGTTTTACAATCGATTTTTTGGGAAATGAAATTACTTCTGATATCCTGCTGCTAAACTTCCAAGGGAACCAGGTATATCAAACAAATTGCGTTAATCAGCTGGAGAAGATTATAGATATTGGGAACCTGCCAGCAGGCATGTATATCATCATAATAGAAACACCATCTCATATCATAACTAAGAAAATAGTAAAAACCTTTTAAAATGATAACAATGAAAAATTCAAAAAATTTATTAGCCTTAGTATTCATACTTGTGGCAATTGCAGCCAGTGCACAGCAGTGGTCGAACAACGGTAACGATATATACAATTCAAACTCCGGGAATGTCGGTATTGGAACCTCATCACCAGGATATCCACTTTCTATTTTAATGTCCGGTACCGGTACAGGTTTAAATCTCAAATCGTCCTTGGGGGCAGGCAATGCAAGGATGTATATCAATAATAACTTCAATGGAGGTTTTTATGCTATGTCTGACGCAGGATCAATCAACTTGATGTTAAATAGTGTAGGATACTCTTATTTTCTAGGGGGTAATGTTGGAATAGGGACATCAGTCCCGACAAATATACTGGATGTCTCGAGAAATATGACAGGCCCCCAGATCATAATCCATAATTTAGGTGGCGGCGGAGGAGCAGGTTTCACCATGATTGACGACCTGAACTTGGGTTATTGGAAATTTAAATCCGCAGCAGCCGGTGGCTTTAAGATTAGGGACGATGCAAGTTCCCTCGATGTTTTTGTTATTGAAAAAAGTTCCCTTGCCAATGCACTGTATATTCAAGCCGGAGGAAACATAGGCATAGGGACATCCAATCCCACTTCAAAACTTGCCGTTAACGGAAAAATAGACTGTAAAGAAGTGGAAGTCTATTTAGCAGGTTGGTCAGATTTTGTATTTGCAGAAGATTATCAATTGAGAACACTTACAGAGGTAGAGGTTTATGTAAAAGCGCACAAACACTTGCCCGGATTACCAAGTGAACAGGAAGTAATTGAAAATGGAATAAATATTGGAGAGATGAATGCCATTCTACTTGAGAAGATTGAGGAATTGACCTTGTATATGATTGAGTTAAAAAAGGAGAATGAGGAAATGAAAAATCAGATTCAAACCCTGTTAGATAAATAACCATTGTCAGCTATTTATAGTGGATTCAATGATATTAATCCCACGAAAAATCAGGTCCTAATAATTCGGATAATTTTCTATTCTCATCAGCATAATATGAATTTAGAAAAGTTTTTGTTGTACTGCTAATCGGAATGTAATTATTTGTATTCATGGGACTTAAGTCAATAGGCATTTCCGGCCTTATCTCCAAAAACTCCTGGACCTTTAAGAGTTGTTTTAAAGGGTTACAAAAGAAATCCTCGCTTTTAATAAACAAAAATTGTTCAATAGGATAATATTCAAGCCACTTTTTTATCTGTGAATAGTACTTACCCCGTGCCAGATAAGAAAATTTTTGATGATTGAAACTCTTATAACCAGGATTATTCAGAAGTTTTTGTGTTTCTTCAATTAATCTGACATCCTCGGCTTTAATACTTTCTTCAAAAGTAGGCAAGGGATCTAACTTTCTTTTATTTTGCATCATATAATGTGAATATGCCCTATCAGCAGGATTCCTTAGCATCACAATCAGCTTTGCCTTAGGACACTGATCATAAACTCTTTTGGCAACATGTGGATGAAACAAATAATAAGGTGAAGCTTCCCCGGTTTTCTTGTTAAAATTGACCCATTTTAATGGAAAATGACTTTTATACCAGTTCGTGCCTTTTAAATAATTGCTGTCAAAAAAGTGAATTTCTTTCACACCAGAGAGCTTCAATTGAGAATGCTGTCGTAAATACGAAAATAAAGATGAGGTTCCGCCTTTTTGGGTTCCGATGATAATAAAATCGGGCAGTCGTCTATATTTTGCGGTTAATTCCCTGTATTTATTGTTTAGCCTCTGCATTTTCATGTTCAAAAAGATGAATGATCTTCTCCGGACGACCTGCAACAATTTCAATATTTTTTTTACTAAAATAGAGACTTTAAAGCGATCAGGATAAACTATTTTGTATATTTTTATCACCTTTAATATTTCTAATTCAAAAACTATATTACAAGATTATGCAAGGGCCCATCGTTATTGGAGGAATAGGCGGAAGCGGAACCCGGGTATTGGCTTCCATCCTAAAAGTTTTTAACGTTTACATCGGTGATGATCTGAACAGGCCACTTGATAACCTCACCTATACGTTTCTGTTTAAACGTCCTCTCTGGTACAACAGAAACCACCTGAACGCCGACAAAATCAGAACAGGAATAAGGATTATTGAAAAATCAATGTTGAATAACCACTTCTATTCGATATCTGAACTAACCTTTCTGATCAACGCAACGATATCTATGGCCAAATCTGGACACAATACTCAAAAAAAAGGAACAGGTAGTTGGGCATTTCATCGTCTTTTCCATATATTGCTCGAAAGGCAAAAAGACATCCAATCCTATTCTGGATGGGGATGGAAAGAACCGAATTCTCATTTGATCCTTGAAAATTTACATGAACATTTCAATGGGTTCAAATACATTCACACCATACGTCATGGATTGGACATGGCGTATAGTGACAATCAACAACAACTTTACAACTGGGGAAAAATGTTTGGGGTAGGATTACCCGAAATAAAAGAAGAAATTCCGTTTGCCTCTTTCAGGTATTGGGTAAAAGTAAATCGTCGAATAATAGAATTGCGCAAAAAAATAGGCTCCGACAAAATCTATCTAATAAACTTCGATGAATTCTGTTTAAATCCGGAACCGGAAATCAGAAAGATTATCAATTTCATAGGAATTGAAGTCGGTGAGAACCAACTAGAAAAAGCAATAGGAATACCCAGTATCCCTGATTCAAAAGACAGGTACAAAGAACATGACCTAACCATTTACCGGGAAGACGATCTTCAATTTCTGCACTCTTTGGGTTACAGTTCATTATGACTTTATCCCTTTATTTTGAAAAGAAAAGTGTTATTGTTTTTGATTGGTATTTTGTTTTACTTTTATAAAAAATTGAGTTCAATTAGTAAATTAAGTCTAATTTCTATAAAAAAGATTTTATCGCCATATAATTTGCAATTTTACCACGTGGTTTAGTATTAAAAATTAATAAAGTAAACTATGTCACCACCACAGATTAACATAATAGTTCCGATTTACAACGAGAAGGAAGTATTCGATAGTTTGATTAAAAGGCTTGATAATGTAATGCTACTTTCTCGACTTAATATAGAGGTTATTCTTATAGATGATGGCAGTACTGATGGAACTGACATTAAGATGAATAACCTTTCGAAGAAAAACGAAGCATATCAATCTATTTTTTTATCCAGGAATTTTGGTCATCAATCAGCGATTACTACTGGACTTTATTACGCAAATGCAACTGAGGGAGTAATGATTATAGATGCCGACCTACAAGACCCCCCTGAAGTGCTAGATGAGTTTTATAAATATTTTTTGCAGGGCTATGATGTTGTTTATGCCATACGAAAATCCAGGAAAGAATCATGGTATAAAAAGATGTCCTATCAGTTCTTTTACTTTTTATTGAAGAAAATATCAAATATTGAGATTCCCGTTAATTCAGGGGATTTTTCTCTATTAAGCAAAAGAGCGGTTGATTATTTAAACATGATGCCTGAAGAAAGCAGGTATATTAGAGGGATGAGAAGCTGGATTGGTTTTAACCAGATAGGTATAGAAATTAATAGGGATCAAAGGCATTCAGGGAAGCCTAAATATTCATTAAAGAAATTATTGAAATTAGCATTAAATGGGATATTTAATTTTAGTGAATACCCTATAAGAATTGTATTTACTATTGGTTTGGTTGTCTTGTTTGTTTCGTTAGTATACTTTGGGTACACGCTAATACAAAAAGTAGTTTACAATACTGCTCCTGAGGGGTTTACAGCACTATTATTTACAATTATCCTTTTTGGTGGAATTCAACTTATATCTTTGGGTTTGATAGGGGGCTATGTAATTCGTATATTTTTTCAGGTAAAAAACCGCCCTTTATTTATTGTAAAAAGAAGAGTATTTAAAAAAAATATCTTATTGAAATGAAAATAGACATCATCGATAAACAAATAAATAATACGGACATCATATATTTATCGCGACCATCAGCGGTCTCGATGGACACTGAATGGTATGATGTGACAAACAAGGATCATTTTTGGATGAGATGGCGGTTTGGTTTAATCAGTAACTATTTGGGTTCATTACCTAAAGACAAGCTCAGCATTCTGGAAATTGGTTGTGGCAATGGGATCAACATGGAACTTTTTGAATCGAAGCTAGGCCTGACCATCGATGGCTGCGACCTTAGTGAGCTTGCTTTAAAAAAAATTAAAAATGTAGCCGGAAGAAAATACCTTTATAATATTTTCGATTTTAACCATCAATTGCTGGAAAAATATGATGTAATCTTATTACTCGATATCATTGAACATATCGAAAATGATGGTGCATTTATTGAAGCCTCTTTAAAATATTTAAAATCTAATGGAATAGCAATAATAAATGTTCCCGCCCATCAAGGCTTATATAGCAAGTACGACAAGGTGATGGGACATGTGAAGCGATATAGCAAAAATGATTTGGAACAATTGCTGACTGAACTAGGGCTACAAATCGAATATTCTGTTTATTGGGGCTTTTTTTTACTGCCTACCCTATTTCTAAGAAAATTAGTTTTAAAATTTGTAAAACGAGGGACTACAAAGCTTGGGTTTCATCCACCGCACCCATTTATTAACAAAGCCTTTCTATGTCTGTATAAATTTGAAAACTGGCTTTTGCCAAACCCTATCACGGGAACATCCCTTTTTTTCGTGGTAAAAAAAATAAAGTCCTGACGATTTATTTAGTTTCCCATTCAACGAAACAAGTTATTCCCGGTTCGAATCGATCGATATATCATTGGTTCAACATAGTTTCATCTTTGGTATCCTTACCTTTCGGATAAGGATAATCAGGAGCAAACACATTCAATTGATGATCTTTCAAAAACTTAAGTTGTTGGCTGATATCCTTGGTTGCGTAAGGACGGGCTATCCCACGTAATTGTATCTCGTTATTATTCAGTTTATCCCTGATTTCATTGCTAACTATTGGGTATATCGATTTAAGCCAAACCGATGTGATGTTTTTATTGTAATAATAATCATTTGCCCATAAAATAACCAATATTGAAGTAATCGAGTAAGCCAGTACCATAATGATTTTTTTGAATCTTGGTTTGTTAATTGCCAGGGTATTAAATATCAAAAATAAACTCCAGAGATAACCAATGATCCCAATTTGATAGAATTGAATGTATCGATCCCAATATAAACAAAAAATGCCATTCTCAACCGGGTTGTACCTTGTCAACAAAACTGATAAAATAAATACCAGCGAATAAATCATCATAACCGGAGGTAAAACAGATCTGTTATACAACCGTTTAGTAAAAAAAACTACCAGAACAAAAAGGTATGTGAATATGAATATTAACGAAAGAAAGACATAAGTCTCTTTTCCCGATTCGAATAAGTTTGAAAACCACACGAAATTAATTATTCCCGAAAGCAGGCCAATACTGATAGATTTTAACATGAGTACGGGAGAGCCCCCCATTAACAAGATGAATCCGGTGATATTGACATGAATGCTTCTGTGATTTTCTCTCAGGTAATATGTAAGCAGCAAATAGCCAAGACCTAAAAAAATAATAAGCGTTAAACTTAGTAGCACGATCTTAATCCGCTGCAACTTTTCCATCCAAAAAATGACGGATAAAACGAATAATAGTGATAGCGTAAAAATGACAGTCCAATCGCTGAAAAACAGGTATGAAAATAACAAGACAATGCCAATTAGAAAGAAAGATTTATATTCAATTATTTTTGTACGATGATAGTAGCAGTCCGAAAAATGAGCAATAATTAATAAAAACAATGAGCCAAAAAAGCACAATGTCATAATAGGCCATGTATAGGGTGTGTGAACAATGAAACTGAAAATGATCGTACTAAGCGAAATAACGGCAAGAATTGTCAAAGCAGAGATTGTTTTCTTGTCAGCGATTGACTTTATGTAAGAAAAAGAAATGAATATTCCCAGAATCAGTTGAAAACAAATAGCTACCCTGCCAATATAATGAATTTGTAGGCCGAAGAATTTGGCGCTCCCAATAAAAAAGAGTGCGTATACTGGCAATGGATGTACGCGATCAGCCCATAAAGCCTTAAAGTGAAACTGCCCCTTGTACAAGGGGTCTAAATACAGGGTAATAAACCTCCAGTCGTCAGCCTGAACAAAAGGCGATGCACACTCCCAAGTAAACGAGAATGTTTGGCTAAAGAATAAAAAGACAATGATTACAGTTAAACCACTTTGCCAATTTTTTTGAAGTAGCATTTTATTAGTTCATTAGATGGTTTCAATTTTCAAAAAAAAATCAATTTAACAGAGTCCGATAAACATAGGAGTCAAATGTGGAAAGTTACAAGTTTAATTTTATAATAATGTAGTTGAAAGTATTTTCTGGCAGACCGGGTATAATGCGTCAAACGCCAATTGATGCATTTCTGGAGAGGGATAGTAATAATTAAAATGTTTCTCCTTTTTGTCAACTTGAGGGTTCATATAACTCGTTTTTTCCCCGGTGAACCTGTTAATGAGTTTCTGAGGAAGTCCGACCCTTGAACTACATAAAACAAAATAATCCGAGTAAGGAATTAATTGATTCAACATTTGTTGGTCGATTAATTGTGGGTATTTTCCGAAAAGGCTTTGGGCATTGTCAAATTCAGGTATATATTCCGGGGGCCTTTCTGAAAACCAGAACAGGATTTTTGGAACCTCAATCAAATGTAATAGTTCAAGCATGTGCTCCATGTAATTTTTTTTCGTTTCTTCAATAATTTCACCAACCTCCCCCAAGTCAGCAGAAACTAACAATTCATTATAGGCTGCTTCTGATTGGTATCTTTTGCCATCAACTCTTCTTACAAGCGTGTCCCTTCCCCCTGGGTTGTCAAAATATTGATTGCTCTCACTCCTTCCTGACATAAGTTGAATGATGACAAATCGAGATTGATTGGCTAGTTGAATATATCTCTTATTTTTAAGAAATAAAATCGGTCCAGCCCCTGCAGCCCCTGCATTTATAACATCAATTGATAGTTTTTGTTTCAGTAAGAAAGGAAATGGGGTTTCAGTAAAACATCCAAATGTCTGGGCTGCACCTAGGCACATAAAATATTTTCCTGCATTTAAACTAGAAAGTTTTGGACCTCTAAAGAATCTGTCAAACCCACGAATCTGATATAACTGATAATCAATAATCTCGTAATCTCTGTCTTGGTAGCCTTTTCCCATTTTTTCTAATTAACTTATTATTAAATCACTACGCAATAATTTACTGACATTTGGTTAGGTGTTTGGTTACTTTCCGTTATCATTATTTGATAAGGCTCTCGCAGTAGCATTCAAGTAGGCATACCCATATTTACTGTCGGGTTCAAGATATGCACCTTCAGCCCATTCATTCCATGCGTTTATAAAAATATACTGACGATCGGTTGGTAAGTTATCTTTAGTGTAGAGTCCCAATTTGGTAAGCCATTCTTGATAAATGGCAGGCGATGAACCAATATAAATTTTTGCATCCTTTGTGCGGGCAGTATTGTCCCATCCCGGCATTACACCCCTAAATAAGGTATAGCGAGGTTTTTTCTTTAGCATAGAAAAGGCCGCCAATTTATGATAATCAATGGTTTCTCCTCCAAAGCGTTTTATGTAAAATGGAACTTTCAGTTTTTTCGGAATGCAAAAACCCTGGTGAGGAGGAAACTCAACAGCAGCATCGCAACCATATTTTCCAGGATCTTTAGTATTATCGAAAAAAGTTTGAACCATTACCAAATAGAGCCCTTTTAAGCCATGCTCAAGAACAACGGTCCTCCAAATGTCAGCGGTTTTCTTAAAATCAGGTAAAAGTGCCGGGCGATAAATTAACAGCACAGGTTTCTCATCTATCCTAATGTATCTTGAATCACAAAGTGCCGGAAGAGCATCTTTTATAAAACCCATATTTTCGGTGTCATCATGGTTTTGGTTAAGTAATATTCCACCCTTCTCCCTTTCACCATCCCAGCGAACAGTCCATGGCTCGTTGGCCCAATGTAAACAAAAAGGGAAATCCAAATCTGGGTTACTTAAAAAAAGGTCAATTGGGTCATGCATAACGGGCTTGTTTTCCAAGAAATAGTGGTGAAAACAAAAACCATAAATCCCGTGTTGTTTTGCAAGTTCTATTTGTCTTATGAATACTTCCTTTTTCCGCAGGTCGTAATATCCCAATTCACCGGGTATCCTCGGTTGGTGATGACCATGAAAAAGCGGAGTTGCACGTTTTACATTTTTCCACTCTGTAAAGCCCTTTCCCCAGAATTCGTCATTTTCCTCAAAGGGGTGAAACTGTGGCAAATAAAAAGCTATTGGTTTTACCGAGGTATTCGAAAGCTTTAGAAATTCCTCCTGCTCGTATTCCTGACTCTTTTCATGAGAATTATAAATAGAATGGTACACTTCACTTTTGTCATTTTTTGGTTGAAACGATGCCCGTGTAGAAAATACAGATAAGGCGTTTAAGTATACTTTTGCGTATGCTTTTTTAATGACTTCCTTTATTCCTTTTTTAATATTCATATTTTAACTTTAAGAATATTATTTCGGTGTGCTGCTTATATTAGACATTCTATACTGGCGCATTTTCAATACTTTCTTATAAAGTTCGATATCCTTGCTGTGCCACTTTTCTATTTTTTTTAGTAGATCCGATGAGAATTGATATTGATCACCAACCTTTGTGTGCACATTTTCAGTTTTTATATTCAGTGTTGTATGCAGCACGTTCTCAGCAAACCAAGCTAGATCTTCCTCATAATATTCTGTGATTCCGATAAAATTAAATTTACTGAGTGGAAACCCCCAAAGAAAAATGCTGTAAAAGTTTCGGACTTCCGTCCCTAAACAAAATCGTTCGAGGGTCCAGTCCTCTTGAACCATTCTGGTATGCAGGGCAGGCGATTTCTCAGGATTATAAGTTCGTTTCCAGAAATGATAATGGGATGCCATGCGCTGAATAGGGTCACGCATCCAGGTAATATACTTTGTGTCGCTATCATTTCTCAACCCCAAATATTTCAGTGGCAAAAAATGACCGTGTATACACTCTATTCCCGAAAAGTCTCTTTTTTGATTTAAGAAAAAATCCTTTATCGCCTGGTAACGACGCTTGGTTTTTGGTGTATTTATAGGCCAGTCATTATAATCGGCACGATAATGTGATTCGCCAAAATGATTATTTAACGAGGTTGCAAAACTTGATCCGGCAGTTTTAGGAAGATGGACTGAGATTAGCATCGTCTTTTAGACTTCAATTTTCCTGTTAATAAATAGATTCCCGCTTTTCCGATGTAAGTATACATCAGCTACTTTCCAGTTTGATTTACTGAAATGCTCAATGATTTATCTTCTTTTTTATATGATAAATACAACTTTACCAGAATCAAAAAGAATGGATTAGCGAACAGGACATGATCACATGGCCGCCAGTCCATTGTATCATCTGAATCATTCATAAGAGGAAGAAATTTTGGCACTTTCAGATTGCAAATTCTATTATAAATTTAGATTTTATCAGAAAAATAAATTTTATTTTTTGTCTTTAAGTTTCCAAAGTTCAGAAAATATCTCAAATGTTTGTTGCACATCAAGTTGTTCATCAAGCATATTGTCCGGCAACAAGGCTTTGCTTTCCCGTTCCATAAAAAGCTCAGAGAGCCCCAGATATTCTCTGGCGATCTTTTTGTTGGACTCAGTAAATGTTTCATAGAAAGCTTTTAACGAAACAATGTTGTTTGGAATTTTCTCACCAACGGAAGTCAGTTGGTTTAGCAAATCAATAATTACACGTCTTTCCTCATTAATTTTATGATCTATAAAATGAGGAAAATAGAAATTCAGGTTTCTTACAAACTCCAGTTTTTTGGCATCCATTGATTTGTTCTGGTTAGTTGGGATTACGAAACCAGAAAAATCATCTATCCCAATGCTTTTCAAAAAATCCTGAGCAATATTTTCCCCCTTAAGTTTTTCTTTTTCGAAAGCCCTGACAATCATGTTCTCTTTACCGAATACATCGGCCCATAGTTGTATTATTGTTCCATAATTAAATCTGTAGGCTCGGTGCTTATTCTTAAGAAAGGCAAATAGGTTTTCCTTCCCACCTGTTTTTATATAAGTATTGTAAAGGCTAATAATGTAGTCATCCTGTCTTCTGAGGTAAATAAAAATTTTTGGTTGAACACAAACATCATCAAGCATGTTTTTCAGCCGCATAATTTCGGGTTTTGTAATGAGTCTTGATGAGCAATGCTCGTTTGTAAGAATCAGGCTGTGGCACTTTGAATGTCTTTTATTGACAACACCGTTTAAGTATTTTTTAATCTCACCCCTAAATTGTGCCTGAGATATATGAAGATCCATATCCTGATAAATAAGCAAATCATTTACCTTTTCCAAATTCTCAGCTGCATATGTAGCCAGATATGTATGATTAATTCCCTTATCAGTGGGGAAGCAATAACCAGCATCAGCTAATTTTTTTTTATTGAGCAGGAAGAAATGCTGCAATGTTGTAGTCCCCGTTTTTTCGGTACCAATATGCAAATATAGGATCATTGAATAGGTTCTTTAAATGTGGACCTTGTTGTCGAGGATAGAGTTAGCATAATCATACAATTTATAATCAAATTCATTCAGCTCAATAATTTGTCCTATCAATTCAGGCCCCAATTGATCATGAATGTATCCCATAGGATCATTTTGTTGATTCGATGAGTTTTCGAGATAGCTTTTAAGCTTTCCTGCCATCTGATTTGCATTTAATACTTTATTAAAAAGAGTCAGGGATTCGTTGTAACGCTCAACGGTGCCGACAGCATCAGCATTGTGCAAATTTTCGACCGCCATCATATATTCCGAGATAGTAATGTTTTTCACCTTTGAGTCTATTTTTGAGCAGTAATTTGTTTGAAAATTTGACCTCACAACCTTCGCATTTTGAATCAGCCACTTCATAAAATCTTTAAATGAAAGCTGACTTGCCATTAGGTCAAATTGTGTTAATGATGGGGTAATGCGTTTATGATAATTGTACATCGAAAAAAAACGGCGGAGCGGTTCACGTAGCAGGATAAACTTGATCACTTGGTAACCCGGCACATTTGAGGAGGCTAGACATGCCTGATGCGATGAGAGGCAAGCGGGACTATTTTTGATATTTGATACAACAAAATCGACTAACATAGAATTAGTTACAACACCTCCTGGTTTACCACTATCAAAAAAATACATATCACCCTTAAATGTATCCTGTAAAGCTCTACCGAGCGATGTGCCTGCATTTTTAAAAATATGATAATGGATAAAAAGTTTTTTTGTCATCATTACTCTCAATAATTTGTTACTCTTTTTTAAATAATTATTTCGATTCAACTTTCACGTCTGGATAGAATGTATCGATCGTAATATTTTGAATTTCTTCTCCGATGATTGATTTCAGGTCGACAATCATTCTTTCAGCAATGTAACTATCAGTAAAATATATTTTCGAAAATTCAGAAGCATTTTCAGCCACCCACTTTTTCCAATTTTCTGCATACCAGTTTCCATATAGTACTTCAACACCTTGCCGCTCCCACCTTGTGGTGTCGGGTTCCCTTTTGATAAAGTCAGCAGGTAGAAGTTTTACCCTGTATTTGTCATCCCTTGCCATCGCCATCAATTTACCCTGTCCGTTTTGAGCAGCATGGACGTAGGATGTAACTTTGTGATCAATAACCAGAACTACTTCTTTAAACTTGCTACGATCTCTAGCTAAAAACTGGTTCTCATCACGGTGAAAGTTATTATACTCCAACTCGTTTTTCCACTTATTATAGAAAATTTGCTGGTTTTCAATTTGCTTCTTTTTTATACCGGAGGTCAGATCAGTTCCATGAGAGACACCCTCAAAATGAATAACTACTGATTTGGGTTGATATACCGTACGATAACCTAATTGTCGTATACGGAAAGCAAGATCTGTATCTTCATAATAAGCAGGAGTAAACTGTAGGTCGAAACCACCTAATTTATCCCATAACTCCTTACGAACACAAATACTTGCACCTGTGCAATAATCAACATCTTTAAAATAATTATACTGTGGGGCATCGGGGTTTTCTTCCCTTCCATAATTCATGGCTGAACCATCGCGAAAAACAATACCACCTGCCTCCTGAAGCTTACCTGTTGAGAAAATAAGTTTTGACCCAGCCAGCCCTACCTCATGCCGATAATCCATAGTCCTGACCAGCCAGAAAAGCCATTGGGGTTGAACCAAGGTATCATTATTTAAAAATATTATATATCTCCCTTTAGCCAGTGATGCACCCTTGTTGCAATTGAGCAGGAAACCCAGGTTTTTTTCATTTCTTATAATTCTGGCATTTTTAACATATTTTTCAGCATTTACTGTTTCATCTATCGATCTGTCATCCATAATGATAACTTCATACTTTATGCTGCCAGAATTTTTTTGAATTGAATCCAAACATTGAATAGTATACTCCCATTGATTATACACAGGAATTATTATGGAAACAATGGGGCTGGGATGATTTGGGAGTCTTACGATATGGTTTATTTTGGACAAGGTAAACTTATGTTGAGGTATCTTTACAGGAATGTCTTCTAATTTTTTCTTTCCTCTCACATACCAATAACCCCTGAAAGTAAACTTTTTTAACCCACTGTGAATGAGCAGTCTGAGTCCTGAAATAACGTCAGTGAATATTACTTTTATTTTATAAAAATGATTTTTGATCTTAAGCCAAAGCGCAATCCGTTTTTTTGCTCTGGTAATTCTATTGCATTTTTTAACAATTTCTTCAATCTTCTTCCCAATGGCATCAGGCGAACAAATTTGTGCGTTCAACTGCTGTCCAGCCAATCCAATTTCTCTCTGCAAGAAATCATCTTTTAAGAGTTGAACAACAGCATGGGCAAATTCATGTGCTTCATCTTGTATAAACATTTCTTTTCCATGAACCGCGTTAAACCCTTGCGCACCAAACGTGGTAGCTACTACTGGCAACCCGTGTGCCATAGCTTCATTTACTTTCCCTTTCATGCCACCACCAAACCGAAGCGGTGCAACTGAAACTGCTGCTTTTTCAAGGTAGGGTCTGGTTTCGGGGACGTACCCCAACACCTTAACACCGGGGCTGGATCCCAATGCTAGTACCTCTAAGGTAGGTTCGCTACCAATTATTTGAAACTCTGCTTCTGGGCACAGGGTGTAAATCATTGGCCATACTTCCGACACAAACCAGATAACAGCATCAGGATTGGGTGGCCAGGCATAGTTACCGATAAAAACAACAATTGGTTTTCGTTTGCCCTCTTTTCTTAAAAATTGCTTGACAATGTTTGAGACCATGGTTACATTATTAACCAGTTCCTTTTTTTGGAGCAGATTAAAATCCTCATTGCTAACAACGATAGTAATGTCAGCTGCTCTGTAAACGGACAATTCGCGTGCTTTGGTCTCCAAAGCCAGTACAATGTCAATTTGCTTTAATGCAGCTTGTGATAATTCGCGTGCAAAATGTACATCAACAGAATCTACAATGATAAATGCAAGAGGCTGGTAGCTACGAAAAACAGGAATGATATGTTCTGCTACCCAGTAAAAGTTAAAATAAGCACCCGAATAGTTGTTGTTTTTAATTGCGAGATTTAGTGATTCATTTTCAAGTGGAAGAATGTTTATACCCAGTTTATTTAATTGTAGCCTATACTTCATCATTTCAGGTTTCCTGTTTACATCCACATGGGTGGGAATAATCCCGAAATCTATATCCCAGTAAAGTGTCAAAAGCTCTAAAAGGGAATAAAACCTTAGTTCACCAGAACTATTATCGGGGCGTGGAAAATTATAAGAAACAATGAGCACCTTGGGTTTATTACCAATGCGCTGATCCTGAGCTGAATTTGAGTTTTTTAAAATACTTTTATTCCCAATATGCACTTGATCCTGCTGAATTGATACAGGGTTTGTGCCAGCATGATGCGGCTCATTTTCTACAAGATGATCAAGACGAATTCTGAATTCTTCAGTTGGGGTGAACTCTTTTCCTTCTATGGCATTTTTTGTGGCCTCGATCCAGGCATGCCCATATTTAACATCTGGCTCCAAATGCGCACCTTCAGCCCATTCGTTCCATGCATTAATAAACACAAGTTGCTCATCCCCTTTTTGTTCACTTCTTGTTAAATCGATTACCTGCTTTAAAAAATTCTGAAACTTTCCTGGTGTAGAATTTAAGAAAACTACTCCTGAGTTATTTCTGCGGGGCGTGTTATCCCATGATGGGAATGCTCCCCTAAAGTATTTATAGCTCGGTTTTTTTGCTTTTAGCATGGTTTCGACAATGCAATCATAATTGTAGAACCAATAGTCCTTAAGTTTACCTTTTTCAAGATGTTCAGCCTGTTCGAGGAGAGAACTTTCATATTTGCAATCGGGATTAAACTCAAGTGGAAACTGCACAGTAGCATCAAAACCTATTGTTTCGGGGTCTATATCTTTGGTGAAATTATTTACCGCGCACAAATACAATTCTTCACCCAATTCTTTTTTTACAATTTCCCTCCAAGTGTTAGCCGTTTCTTGTGGTTTAATAAGCTTTTCAGTTCTGTAAATCAATAAAAGCAGCCTATTATTAACTCTGATATATCTTTTGTCTTTTAAAAAGGGAATTATTTCCTTGATGAAATTTTTGTCACCTTCAATTGAATGTTCTTGTTTTATTAGCACTTCTTCGTCTCGCCCATCCCATCTTCTGGTCCAGTTTTCATTTGCCCAACACAGACAGAAAGGGAAGTCAGGCTCTCCGGTTTTAAGCATTTCATTCAATGGACGATCTAGCAATTTTTTGCCATTGAAATTATAATAATAATAACAGAATCCATGAATACCAGCGATTCGGGCTAACAGGGCTTGTTGTGCCCTGACTTCAGGCACTCTCAAATCGTAAAATCCCAGATCAGAAGGCAGGTGAGGTTGATAGTGGCCCGGAAAAACCGGTCTCCCTTGAACAACATTTGTCCACTCAGTAAACCCCTTCCCCCACCAGGCATCATTTTCAGGGATTGGATGAAATTGTGGCAGATAAAATGCCAATATCCTGACTTTATTCTTCATTTGGATCTTTTTTTTATTTTGCGATAGGGCCATGTAATGGTTCTTCCAATTTTCCAACTTGTAGAATTAAATACCAAATTCATTTGATCTGAGATGAAAGTTAAATTATCCGAAAGACTGGCTTTTTCAATTTTAAGTATATTTAGTTGATTTAAATATTTCATTTTAAGTTTATTAACCTGTACTTCATGACTCTTTATCATCTTTTTGATTAGGTCCTGAAGTCGAGCAATCTCAGTCTCAAGATCTTTTATTGATACAATTCGCAAAATAGTCTGCTGTTTGACTTCAAGCTGAAGACGGTCAATTTCAGCATCAAGAACCTGTGTTGTGGTGTTGTGTTCAGTAATTAAATTATTGTTTGCCTGATGCAAATCCAGTATATTTGCCTCCAATCTCTTAACCGTTGCACTTTGCTCAAGAATTAAACCACTTACCTCTTTTTGTAATTCCTCTATTTTTGACAGGAGCTCAGATTCATACAAATTTCTTTCTTTAACACTTGAACGATAAGTGAATGCAGAAAATGCCACGAACTGAAATTCGCAATTAATTTGCGATACAAAAAATGGCTTCTCAAATTTAACTCTTAGCCATGGAAATTCGGTCTCAAATATCATCAAACCGTTCTCCAAAACTTTTTCAGCATTGGTTTCACTAATGTTGACACTAAAATTCTCGTTGTCCTTAGTTCTAATGTCCAGTGTAAACAATTGTAAAGCTGTGCGTTGGTTGGTAGGGAAAATCCAAAATTCGGACAAAGGGATTGACTGATCCGTAAAATACCGTGCTCTGTTATACCCGGTATTTGAAGGTGATGTATATTGATTGCTTTTTTGATAGATATCAATTGTTTGTAGCAGTATGCTAAAATTCATGTCAGTGCCATTAAAAAACCTGAACCCGGAATAAAAGCCATTATAAATGTTATCAAATATACTTTGGTCTTGTTGTTCTGTATTATGTAAATCTAACTTGTTAAGCAAATAATACAATTGATTTAATAATTCAGGAATTTCTTGGTTATCCAGATTTGAACCTGCCGTATGATGCCTTAATCTTGTTTCAACATATGAACTCAAATCTGCAATTTGTTCTTTGGTAATCTCGACATTGAGATTAAGTTTTGTATTGATCTGTAGAATTGTCGAAACAGGATCGTTCACCAAACTAGTGTAGTCCAAAAACAAACGAGGCAATGATCTTGAAAAGCGTTCAGCTTTTAGATTTGCATCCATCCAAAGTAGCAATGATTTTGAGAAGGAAAGATTGTCTCTTTTTTTAAGTGAAGCGGCCACTTCAAATGGATTTCTGAAGCTTATAATTACTTTTAATGAGATATTCAACACACTAAAAACATCGAGATAAAAAGGGAGTAAGATACTAATTCTGGGGTCTTTAATAATAAACTTAGTGTCTTCTCCAAACTCATCAGCCAATATTTTAGCCAATTTCGTTTGTTCATTTTTCACTCTTTCATCCATCCACCATTCATCTGGTATATGTAAGGTGTCGTGCCAGCGTGCATTCAATAGGTCTAGTAAACCCTCATTGAAACGGTTGATAGCATTATTTTCAAAATACCCTTTTTCATTTGGCTCACCGGGAGGGACAATATGTGCTCCCAACTTATATCCGAGCATATTTATACACCCTGAGACAGCAGAAGTCCCACTTCTGTGCATACCCATAATAAGAATACAGTACTTGCTATTTTTGTTTTTTGATGAAGGCATAAATTACTTTTCAATAAACTGTTTAAAAAAATCTATTTTTGTATCAAAGATAGTAAAGCATTGTTTATTAAATTATGAAGATTCTGGTTGTTTCTAAAATTATTCCCAGACCGGATTTTAGTTCAGGTGACAATAGGTTTTTGGGAATATTAAATTTACTTGCTTCAAAACATGAAGTTACCTTTTGTATCCCCAATTATCAACCTTGGCTCAAACCAGAAATTTGTAAAATTTATATTGCTCATATTGAGAGTTTGAATATAAAGTTTTTACCCTTGAACGTAGGGTGGTTTGAGAAAGTTATTAAAACAGAAAAATTTGATATTGGTTTTTTTGAGTTTTTTTGGGTTGCCGAGCAGTATATGGTCACTTTTATTAAACATCAGAAAAATGCCGTTGTTGTAGTAGATAGTGTTGACCTTCATTTTGCCAGGGAAGAAACCCAATATAAACTTGGACAGATAAGTAGAAATAAAATTTGGCGGACTAAAATTCGGGAGTTAGCTGTTTATAATCTTGCTGACATTACTATTGCTGTTAGCGATCATGACCGCGATCGCATATTAAATAAAAAAAAAACAGGGAATGTATTGCTCATTTCAAATGTTGTTCCAACCGTTTCCAGAAGCAAAATAGACAGAGGCCCTTCATTATTATTTGTAGGTTGTTTCGCCTGGACTCCGAACGTAGATGGAATGCTATGGTTTGTAAATGATATTTGGCCATTGATTATCAGAGAAAAAAACGATGCTCAACTTTTTATTGTCGGAAGCAACCCTACTAAAGAAATAAAAAATCTTTGCAGTTTTCAAGGTGTTCATGTTATCGGTCACGTTTATGAAACATTACCCTATCTGAATTTAGCCTCTATTTCGGTTGCCCCACTGAGATACGGTGGTGGTATGAAAGGGAAAGTAAATGAAGCTCTGGCACATGGACTACCCGTTGTTACAACTTCCATTGGGGCTCAAGGGTTCAACGCCCAAAATGGATGTGAAATGTTTATCTCAGACCAGCCTGAGGATTTTGCAAATGCTGTTTTGAAATTGCTTAATGACCCTGTTCTACAATACAAAGTAGGCCTTGCGGGGCAAAAATTGAATGAGGAACTCTGCTCACCTGTAGTAATTGAGAAAAGTTTGGACAAATTGGTTGGGGTATGCAGGGATTTACAAGATAAACACATATCCTATAAAAGAGGTATTGATATATGGAAAGTTAAAGCATTAAATTTCTTACAAGGTAATATCTGGCGGTTGTTTGATTGATAATTGAGGTAATGGGTTATTTAATTTTTTATAAAATTCTTGATAATATTTCAAAACATCTTGGGGGTTCCCTTCAGCCATTTTCATTCCCTTGTATAACATGATGGCTTTTGTACACAATTCATTTATATGAATTGGTGAGTGTGACACAAAAAGAATTGTTTTACCGGATTTGAAAAGCTCATGCATTTTTTTTAAGCTTTTCTTATTAAAATAGTCATCTCCAACAGCCATTACTTCATCGACTAACAATATTTCAGGGTTGATGTTTATACTTACTGAAAAAGCAAGTCGCGACCTCATTCCTGTTGAATACGCTTTTAAGGGTTGATTTATAAACTCACCGATTTCGGCAAAATCAATTACCCTTTCAATAATGTCAAGAGTTTCCATCTTAGAATACCCAAGAACGGTAGTGTAATAATAAACATTTTCATATCCCGTCAACTCAGGATGAAAACCACCTCCCATATCTAACAAAGGTACTACATTCCCATTCACATTAATTTTACCACTTGATGGTGTTGTTATTCCAGCTACCAATTTCAGCAAAGTTGATTTTCCGGATCCATTCCTTCCAATAATACCAAGTGTTTCACCTGTATTAATATCTAAATCTACTTCCTTAATAGCATAAAAATCTGTATATCTTCCATCCTTACGTGGAATTAAAGCCTCAAGTAAGCGATCTGATCGCTTATTATAGAGCCGGTATTTTTTTGAAACCTTACTAAGAGTTATATGTGATTCTATGACCATACATTTAAAATATATTAAAAATTTTGGATTGTTTAAACCACATCCGCAAAATGTGGACGTAGCCTTTTGAAAACAATAACGCCAGTAATGAGAATGACAATAGTAATTATCCAGAATGAAACGAAAGAATACATATCACTCCAAAACGGTCGATGATAAAGAATACACATCCTGTATCCCTCGATGATATGAAATAATGGATTAAGCTTAAGAAGCAGGGCAATTTTAGGTGGAAACATTGACATATCCCAAAAAATTGGCGTCAGGAAAAAGGCCGTCCGCATCAGAATATTTATTATGTACTGTATATCCCAAATAAAAAGGATCATAGAGGAGGTTATCCACGAAATACCAACTAATAAAACGCTCGCCGCAAAAATGAAATAAACCAATTGTAACCAATATAGAGTAGGATAAATTCCGCTAAAAATAAAAATTGGAATCGATAAGGCAAGAATGATCAAATGTGTTTGAAGTGTTGAGAAAATGTTTATCATCGGTAAAATGGCCATCCTGAAATTTCCTTGTTTTAAGAGGAAGGAATGGAATTTTATACTCCTCGTTGCCTGAGTGAAGCTTTTATTAAAAAAATCATAGGCAATTACACCAGTGAGTAAATATATTGCGAATGGATATTCATTTGATGTATGAGGCCTCAAATAGGTAAACACGAGCAATAAAATAAGCATCATTGTCATTGGCTCAACAACTGACCATGCCAACCCAAGATAGTTGGTGCCATAGGTAATTTTGAACTCTCTTCGCGTAAGTTCAAGGATAATTCTTCTATTCTTATATATGTCAGAAAGAAAAGCAATCCCCTCACTAACAAGCACTTTAGTTTTAATGAATAACACAATTATTAATTTTTTTTTTTAGGAATATCTTATTTACAATTTCAAATACATTCGTTTCAAGTGTAATGTAAACGAATACAGCTTCGCCACCTCAGTCCCATTTTCGAACATTCCAATTCAAGTTATTTATTGAAAGTAAAAATAAAAATTTATTTGAGCGAAACACAAAATCAACATGACTTATTAATCAAGCATTTTCCTCGCATGATTAAAATATAATATATTTGTATCATGCTCAGTTATCTCATTTGGAAGAAACATTTACATGAACAAAAAAAAACTAAAACAGAAATCGCAAAAGATCAGAACGCCATTCGATCTCTACTTTCTAATCATTTCGACGATAATAGTTCTTCCATTTGTATACACCACAAAAGTTTTAGACCCTGGTTTAGCTCCACGTTTGTTTGGGTTGGGGATTATTATTTTAATCCTCTTGTTAGTAAACCTTTTCATATCCATTAAAAACAGGCCCGAGTTAAGCTTCGTCCGACTTCACGTGTTTCCTGTTTTCGGCTTGTATCTTGTGTGGTCCGTTATTTCTCTTACTCAGGCCATCACTCCTGCTGAAGGATTATTTGACATTGCGAAAACCTTGCTTTCATTAACTCTCCTAATATTGGCTACCCAACTTTTCATAAACAATAAAAATTGGATTTCACTATTAGTTAAATGTGTTGTAGTAAGCTCAATGATTGCCACCTCAATTGGCCTTACCCAATACTTTCAAAGTATACCGGGGAATGCCGGTTTTAATTTATTTATGGCCCTTTATGAGATAAAAGGTTTGATGGGTCATAAAAATCTGTTTGCCATGTCATTGTTTCTGATGCTGCCATTTGTTATTTTTGGGATTGTTTATCTTAAAAAATGGTGGAAGGTCCTTTCTATATCTTCTTTAACTCTCCTCATCATCAATATCTTGCTGCTCCAAACACGTTCTGTATGGATAGCCAGCATTATTTTTGTTTTTGTACTGTTAGTGATTTGGGGATTTTTCGCCGTGAGAAAGGGTTTTGTTATTAACAGCGGATCGAAAAAACAGGTTCTCCTTTTCACAGCGGGTTTCCTGATTATTTTTTTAGTTGGTTTTTTAATTATACAAAAAACAGGTGCTTTACAGACACTTAAATACAAAGCAGTTTCAATTTTTAATACGGACTCGCATGATAACCAGGGCCGTTTACAAATTTGGGAATCCACCTTGCATTTGTCTCAGGACCATCTGTTGTTAGGCGTCGGGGCTGGAAACTGGAAAATTGAAATCCCCCCCTATTTCCCTTATAATTACGATTTGACCTATCAAAATTGGCGCAGACCACACAACGATTATTTATGGGTGCTCGCCGAAAAAGGAATCCCCGGATTTGCTTTATATATCCTTGTTTTTATCATGACGGTTTTATATGGTGTCAAAGTATTGACCAAAGAAACCGATAAAGACACATTAATATATACTGCACTCATTATTTCGGGAATATTGGGCTATATGGCATTTGCCTTCTTTGATTTTCCGTTGGAAAGAATTAATCATCAGGTCTATCTGATGATGATGATGGCCTCTGTTATTAGCATTTATTATCGTCACTATCCTTCGAAATCCTTTAAGAATTTAAATAAGCAGTATGTCAAAATTCATATACCGGCAATTGTTTTCATTACGGCTTCAATATATTTCGCAGGTGTTTTGTTGAAGATGGAATTTAATGTCCATCAAATATTTGCCTATAGAAATGCCCAAAACTGGAAAAAAGTAATCGAATTGGCTGATCAAGCCTTTACAAAATTAACACCAATCGATGCCTTCTCCTCTCCCATTCATTTGCACAGCGGCGAAGCTGAATTACAATTAAAAAATTATAACCAGGCCATGGCCGACCTGACAACTGCACTGGATTATTCTCCTAACCATGTTTCAATATTGAACGACCTTGCTATTGTATCTGCTGAAATGCACGACACAAAAAAAGCCATTGGCTATCTTGATAAATGTCTAAATATTTATCCTAAATATGAGCCAAGTCTTTACAACAAAGTCAATGTATATTATCGAAACAAAGAATACGCTAATGCGTATGTTTCATTATTGAATTGTAATACAAATAAGCCCAGGGCTGATTATAAAGAGTTTATGAAGGTTATGACTGAAAGAGTTAATCACTGATTAACCCCATCAGTCATCGCACTGTTGACTCTTCCCACCTCCCCTGTTTCCAGCATCACTTTTATTCCACGGGTATGGTTGGCCGATTTGGTGAGTATTCTTTTGACGTACCCTTCGGTTAACTCACCTGAACGTTGGTGTTGTTTCTGAACAATTTCCACTTTCATCCCTACCTGAATATGAGCCCTGATCCGGCCATCCTTCTGAATACTTTCCATAGTTATATCCCACTATTAATATGATAAGTTGACGCCATTTAAGCCGGTTAACATGTTATCGAAACAAACACCAGAACCATTAATTGTTAAAATGACTTCATTACTGCTGAACAAAGGTAGATTTTCTTGCCTATCGGTGTGATATCAACCCAGATAAAAATCTCTTGAGGTGGATTCAATTCCGCTGTAAACAGGCTTCAAATTCAGCTATCTTTGCACTTTCAAAAATCATACGACAATGGCAGACGATAAAAAAATCATCTTTTCGATGGTGGGTGTGGGCAAAGTGATTCCACCAAACAAAGAAATACTTAAAGATATTTACCTTTCCTTTTTCTACGGAGCGAAGATTGGGATTATTGGTTTGAATGGGTCAGGAAAATCGACCCTCTTACGCATTATTGCCGGAGTTGACACTTCCTACAATGGTGAGGTAGTGTTTTTAAAAGGATTTTCGATTGGACTGCTGGAGCAGGAGCCCGTGCTTAACAACGAGAGTACTGTTCGGCAGATAGTTGAAGAGGGCGTACAAGAAGTAGTGGATATGCTCAAGGAATACGAAGCCATCAATCTTAAGTTTTCGGAACCGATGTCGGATGATGAAATGGACAAGGTCATACAACGACAGGGAGAACTAACCGAATTAATTGAGCAACACAACGGCTGGGAACTCGACACACGTCTGGAAAGAGCCATGGACGCACTCAGGTGCCCCGAAGAGAATAAAAAGGTTGGTGTGTTGTCGGGTGGTGAACGCCGCAGGGTGGCTTTATGCCGTTTGTTGTTACAGGAACCGGATATCCTGCTTCTTGATGAGCCTACCAACCACCTGGATGCAGAGTCGGTTGAATGGCTGGAAAATCATTTAAAACAATACAAGGGAACCGTCATTGCGGTTACCCACGACCGGTATTTTCTGGATAACGTTGCAGGTTGGATTCTCGAGCTCGATCGTGGAAAAGGTATTCCGTGGAAAGGCAATTATTCCAGTTGGCTGGAACAAAAATCCAAACGCATGGAGATGGAAGAAAAAACAGCCAGCAAACACCGGAAGACACTTGAAAGGGAACTTGAATGGGTTCGAATGGCACCCAAGGCACGACATGCCAAGTCAAAGGCACGTGTTACCAATTACCAAAAATTGCTCACCGAAGACAAAAATGAAAAAGTAGAGCAACTCGAACTTTTTATCCCCAATGGACCCCGGTTGGGCAGCAAGGTGATTGAGGTAAAGGGCCTTCGTAAAGGCTATGATGACAAGTTGCTTTTTGACGACCTGGATTTTAGTTTGCCGCCTGGGGGAATTGTTGGTGTAATAGGTCCCAATGGAGCCGGTAAAACCACTTTGTTTCGATTGATTATGGGTCTCGAGCAGCCAGATAGTGGAACTTTTGAAGTAGGCGACACCGTTGAAATTGGGTATGTCGATCAGGCACACCATGAAATTGATCCTGAAAAAAGTGTTTGGGAGGTAATTTCAGGTGGACATGACCTCATCAAATTAGGAAGCCGGACCATGAACTCCAGGGCATACGTGTCCAGGTTCAATTTCAGCGGAACCGACCAGGGCAAAAAAGCCGGCATCCTTTCGGGTGGCGAGCGCAACCGTCTGCACCTGGCCATGACACTCAAACAAGAAGCCAATGTATTGCTCCTGGACGAACCCACGAACGACATCGATGTAAACACCCTTCGGGCACTGGAAGAAGGGCTCGAAAATTTTGCCGGATGTGCCGTGGTCATCTCTCACGACAGGTGGTTTCTCGACCGCATCGCCACCCATATTTTAGCCTTTGAAGGAGATTCAAAAGTGGTTTACTTCGAAGGATCGTATTCCGAATATGAGGAAAGTAAGAAAAAGAGGATGGGTGATGTAACTCCAAAACGGTTGAGATACAAGAAATTAAGTTAAATAAAAGGATTTTTAACCATGCTTATTTTATAAAGTAGGTAAAGAGGATCACAATTAGGACAACGCCAATAATGGCCAGATAGGTATTCATATTTCCGAAATTCAGTGTCCATCCGAGTGTTGGGTTTGATTTTGGGACCAAAGTTCTGGGGTCGTTCCGGTTGAAATATAAAATCCCCCACCAATTATTGGGGTTCTTGTTCATCGAGTCGCGCATTTCGTGGTTGAGTTCAGATCTTTTATTTTTCATTTTCTTAAATTTAATTGTATGCAGTTAACATCCTGTTATTTAAATCAATAATATTGGCTCATTATCTTGTTAAAACAATAGTCAATCAAAAGTAAAGAAACCTTTCATATCTATGATTTTTTATAGTGATTTTTTTTGAAAAAACTATCCCTTTAATGTGGATACTTTTTTCTTTCAAAAGACGTTTAATTCGAAGTTAAATAATTATTAAAACATCAGGTTATGAATAATTTAGGATGTGATAATTGTTAATTTTGTGACAATCAAACCAATTTTTAGTCATGCACAAACTTATTTTTAACTAAAATGGAATTCGATCCAGATATAATAACCATTGCTGAATATTACCATAAATATTCACATCTGGCCATCATCGATGTTCGTTCGCCCGGAGAATTTACCAAAGGACATATTCCGGGTGCCACCAATATCCCTTTGTTTTCGGATGCTGAACGGGCCATGGTGGGAACTGCCTATGTGCGCCAATCCAAAGAGATCGCCATGAATATTGGGTTAAAAATAGTGAAACCCAAACTGGAGTATTTTATTGAAGAATCCGGAAAAGTGGCTCCTTCCGGCGAGGTGGTGGTACATTGCTGGCGTGGTGGATTGCGTAGCCTATCCTTCGCTCGTCATCTTTCTGAAAATGGATTTCATTCTATTCGGGTCATCGAAGGCGGATATAAATCGTTCAGGAATTATGTACTTCGTTTTTTTGACTATCCATTCAAACTCACCATTCTGGGAGGATATACCGGCAGTGGTAAAACAAATATTTTGAAATATTTTCAAGAGCAATCCTTACAGGTAGTTGATTTGGAAGGCGTTGCTCATCACCGGGGCTCTGCTTTTGGAGGTATTGAAATGGGAACACAACCTACAGGAGAGCAATTTGAAAATAACTTATTTGAAAAAATGAGGCATTTGAATTTGGGCCAACCCATTTGGATGGAAGATGAAAGCCACCATATCGGATCGGTTTTTATTCCACTTGGGTTGTTTAAACAGATTGAAAAAAGTGAGGTTTATTTTCTGGATATCAAAAAGGAAAAACGGGCTGAATACCTTGTACAGGAATATGCAGGACTGGATAAAGAGGAACTGGCCCTGGCCATCCGAAAAATAACCAAACGGTTGGGTTACGACAGGGCGAAAAAAGCCCTTGAATATCTGGAGAAAAACAACTTTTATGAGGTCGCCATAACGGCTCTAACCTACTACGATATGTATTATCTCGGAGGACTTTCCTTGCGAGAAGCCGGATCGATCCATAGGTTGGAAAGCGATGAAGTGAACACTCAAAAAAATGCCCGAATCCTATTAAAAGCAGCATCTTATGAATGAAACGATCAGGTTAACTCAATATAGCCACGGAGCGGGTTGTGGTTGCAAGATTTCTCCAAAAGTATTGGACACCATTTTAAAAACCGGAATAGCGCAGGATACCGACAAAAATTTACTTGTCGGAAACGACAACCGCGACGATGCGGCTGTTTACGATCTGGGTGATGGTACGGCCATCATCAGCACCACCGACTTTTTCCTTCCCATTGTGGACGATCCGTTTGCTTTTGGAAAAATTGCTGCGGTAAATGCCATCAGCGATGTGTATGCCATGGGAGGAACCCCTCTTTTGGCCATCGCCATCCTGGGCTGGCCCGTTGACAAGATACCGCCGGAAATAGCCTCTCAGGTGATGGAAGGAGGACGGGCAGCCTGTAAAGAAGCAGGTATCATGCTGGCAGGAGGTCATAGCATCGATAATCCCGAACCCATCTTTGGCTTAGCTGTTACCGGAAGAATTGATATTTCGAAATTAAAAAAGAATAACAGCGCCAAACCTGGTTCAAAACTGTACCTGACCAAACCGCTTGGTGTTGGTATTTTGTCCACAGCGCAAAAACAGGGAATTTTGAAAGAGGAACACCAGTTTATCGCCCGCGATTCGATGATGATTCTGAATAAAGTAGGTGCCCGCCTGGCAGACATCGAAGGCGTAAATGCCATGACAGATGTCACCGGATTTGGATTGCTGGGTCACCTGCTCGAATTGTGCGAAGGAAGCGGTGTTTCAGCGGTTATTGACTATAAAAAGGTGCCCATATTTGCTGAAGCAATCGAATATTTGAATGAAGGGGCTATTCCCGGGGGAACCAACAGGAACTGGGACAGTTATGGGCACAAGTTGAAATTGAAAGATGAGGAACAAAAAAATATTTTATGTGACCCTCAAACCAGTGGCGGACTGTTAATTTCTGTTGATGAAAATTATTCCGAAGAGGTCGAGGCACTGCTGAAGGGAGAAAAACTGATCTCCCATTCATTTGGTTACCTGACAGATAAAGACGTGGAATTAATCAAGGTTATTCTCTAGCATTGTGGAAATGAACCATTCATGGTGGAAACAATACTGCTTATGGTGAGTTTATCCAAACTATTTGGCCGCCACGGCTGATGACACTATTAGAATTCTTGGTTGATTTAAATTTAAATGGGGTGTCCGATCATCTCCCGTTATAAAATTTAAAGGTGCAAATCAACAGGTACGGAGTACCGCTAATATTTATAGAAATACAAGAACTCACTTTTTAAGGTGCAACGCACCGTCCTATTTTCGTGTTTATTTAAACGTATAATCAATATTACGGTGCGCTGCACCTTGAATCTACTGATAACAAAAAAGCTATAAATATTTTCGGTGCTCTGCACCTTAAATTCTACCCTCAAGACCAATACAGAATATACTGTATGCAGCTCTACCCATTGAATAATAAGTCCGGTCTAAGATGGTGAATCATGAAAATAATTAAAAATCAGCACAGGACATGATCGGATACCCCTGTAAATTTAATCTTTGAAGACAAATTAGGTTAGAATGACAGAGAATAGTACAAATAGAATAAGACGTAAGATTGATAGCCGAATTGAGCCACATCCGTTTAGGGAAAGTGAATTTGAGATTACAAATCCAATTGTAAGTGAGATTTTAAAATATGGCCAGGAAATAGGACACAACGTAGCCTGACCTGCGGATAATCATAATTGCGCCAAGGTTTCGTGAGTTTTTGCTTTGAATTTCCCAACAATAAAACAATTCGCAAACTTCACAAAAAAAAACCACAGTTTTTCTGTGGCTTTTTTTTGTTAGCAGATTTAACTTGCGCAATATTTGCAGCGTACCTTCTATTTATTAACAGAAGACCGTTCGAGCATCTTTTCCTTAATATAAGCCCAAAGCGCGATA
>Ga0210046_1000485_pt1 | contig 37890 bp, 44 predicted proteins | sample CryGeyCG2114_250_FD_185461 | JGI IMG/M metagenome (GOLD analysis project Ga0210046, IMG submission 185461) | Groundwater microbial communities from aquifer - Crystal Geyser CG18_big_fil_WC_8/21/14_2.50 (SPAdes) (version 2) | ecosystem: Environmental > Aquatic > Deep subsurface > Groundwater ...
TAGCCTCTCTGTTATATCTAATAAATTATAAATAAAGTAATGAATATTACTAACTATATTTTCAACATATATGCTATTTTAATAGTGCTTTCATCTTTAATGGTAATTGCATCTATTAATCCTATACATTCAGTATTATTTTTAATATTAGTTTTCTTTAATGCATCTGCGCTATTGGTCCTACTAGAAGTAGAGTTTCTAGCTATGATTTTTCTAATTATTTATGTTGGTGCCATTGCAGTACTTTTTTTATTCGTTGTAATGATGCTAAATATTAAAATTATAATTTCTAACGTTAACATCCTAAAATATCTTCCTATTGGTGGAGTAATTGCATTTATCTTTTTAATAGAAATAGCTTTATTTTTAAACTATGACTTGGTTGTAGTCAGTGATGGCTTGGGCATTGAATATGTTGAATGGATAAAACAATTAGGTCATGTTACAAACTTAGAATCAATTGGTAGACTAATGTATACTTACTATTATGACTTATTTTTAATTTCTGGTTTTATATTGCTTGTAGCAATGAATGGAGCTATAGTATTGACTTTACACATAAATACCGAAGTTAAACGTCAAAACATATTCAATCAAGTATATAGAGCAGGCCAATTATCTATGATAAAATAAAATAAGGATCCTAAAATGAAAATAATCAAATTGACAAATTTTTCAAGATATCCGATATTTGGTCTAAGACCAACATCACCGCATTTAACAGTCTATCGTTTTCCATTACCAGCTGTATTGTCTGTTCTTCATCGAGCTACTGGTGTATTTCTTTATTTCTTTGTAATAATGCTATTTCTTTTAGAAAACATGTCATCACTTGACATGATAGACTACAATATGTACTATATTTATCATATGGTAAATCAATCTGACGGTTTCATATTCAACTTTCTTGCTATTTCTTTCTTTTTCAGTGTCTATTACCATATTTTTAATGGGTTCAGACATTACATTTGGAATACAGGTAAGTTATTAAGTCTTAGTAATGTCTATAGAACTGCATACGGAGTTTTAACGTTAACAAGCATTTTAACAATAGTAACAATAATTTTAATTAATTTAAATTAATTGTATCCCATATAAGAGAATAATAGAATATAAATAAAATTAGCGTAAAATTTAATATAATATATATAACATTAAGTAATATGGTTAATGAAGAGCATTTTGTGGATGCCTTGGTATTGGTAAAGTAGACGTAATAACAACGAAAAGCTATAATGATTAGACTATAATATGAATTATAGATATCTAGAGAGGGAAACCTCTATTAATGTATTATTTACATTTGAATTACTCAGTGAATTGAAACATCTTAGTAACTGAAGGAACAGAAATCAATAGAGATTGCGAGAGTAGCGGCGAGTGAAATTGCACATTGGCAATAGGTATCTATCTAGCTATAATATGTTGGAATGCATAGCTATAAAGTGTGAAAGCCACGTTTAGTTCTAGATAGAATCTTAATTAGTAAAACGAAACACGAGAAATTTTGTTTGAATATAGGTGGACTACCATCTAAGCCTAAATATTTACCAATAACCGATAGTGAATTAGTACCGTGAGGGAAAAGGTGAAAAGACTTAAATCGAATTGAAAAGATTCTGAAACAGAATGCTTACAAGCAATCAAAGTAACATATATATATGTTATGATGGTGTACCTTTTGTATAATGGATCAGTGAGTTTATTTATATAGCAAGCTTAAGCTGTTAGGTGAAGGCGTAGAGAAATCGAATTTTAAAATGTAGGTAGTTATATAAGTAATACCCGAACTCGAGTGATCTAACCATGGACAAGTTGAAGATATGATAAAACATATTGGAGGACTGAACCCGTGTATGTTGCAACATGCTGGGATGATCTGTGGTTAGGGGTGAAAGGCTAATCAAACTCGAAGCTAGCTGGTTTTCCGTGAAATCTATTTGAGTAGAGCGTTATAAATTAATTAATCAGGGTAGAGCACTTAATGAGCTAGGGGAGTTTGACCACTTTACCAAACTCAATTAAACTCCGAATAGGATTAAATTATTTGTAACAGACAGACAGTGGGTGAGAAGATCCATAGTCGAGAGGGAAACAGCCCAGACTATTAGCTAAAGTCCCTAAATTGCAACTAAGTGTAAAGGATATAAAATGATTAAAACAACCAGGAGGTTAGCTTGGAAGCAGCTATCCTTTAAAGAAAGCGTAACAGCTCACTGGTCTACGTCGTTTAGTACCTAAAATGTAAAGGGCCTAAAGTTGCATACTGAAGCTATAGATGTATATAATAATATAATATACATGGTAACGGAACGTTCTGTATATCATAGAAGATTGATTGAAAGATCAGTTGGAGAAATCAGAAGTGAACATGCTGATATGAGTAGCTAAAAACAATAAAACATTGTCGTCGTAAATCCAAGGTTTTCTTCAGATACTGATTAACAGCAAAGAAGTTAGCCGGTCCCTTAGATAAAGGTGAAAGCTCTAATTGATGGGAATATAGCTAAAATTCTATAGCCAACTTAATAATGACAAATGTCAAAAGTAAATCACATAATTGGATTTGATTATTTACTATAGACGTTTCTAGAAAAAGTTTAAGTTAATAGACCGTACCTGAAACCGACACAGGTGGATTGATAGAATATATCAAGACGATTGAGAGAATAATACTAAAGGAACTCGGCAAATTAGCTCTGTAACTTCGGGAGAAAGAGTGCCTACTAATAATAGGTGGAACAAAATTGAGGGAAGCGACTGTTTAACAAAAACACAGGACTCTGCTAAGTCAATAGACGATGTATAGGGTCTGACGCCTGCCCGGTGTTGGAAGACAAAAAGGAGAAGCGCAAGCTTCGAATATAAGTCCCAATAAACGGCGGCTGTAACCATAACGGTCCTAAGGTAGCGAAATTCCTTGTCAGGTAAGTTCTGACCCGCACGAATGGCGTAACGACTTCCCTGCTGTCTCTAGTATTATCTCAGCGAAATTGAACTCTCCGTGAAGATGCGGAGTACCAGCAGCTAGACGGAAAGACCCTATGCACCTTTACTATAATTATACATTGCTTACATGAACATAATGTGTAGCATAGATGGGAAATGCCTATTAAATCTTAACGCAAGTTAATAGTGAAGGCACCATTGAAATACCATCCTTTATGTATTATGCAGCTAATTAGATTTTAAAGTCTAAAACAGTGTATAAGTGGTAGTTTGACTGGGGCGGTCGCCTCCTAAAGAGTAACGGAGGCGTACAAAGGTAAGCTTTGATTGTATGGAAATCAATCAGAAAGTGTAATGGCATAAGCTTGCTTAACTGAAACACAAACATGTGAAACAGAGACGAAAGTCGGTCATAGTGATCCGGTGGTTCTATGTGGAAAGGCCATCGCTCAACGGATTAAAGGTACGCTAGGGATAACAGGCTAATGACTTCCGAGAGTCCTTATCGACGAAGTTGTTTGGCACCTCGATGTCGGCTCATCACATCCTGGAGTTGAAACAGGTTCCAAGGGTTCGGCTGTTCGCCGATTAAAGTGGTACGTGAGCTGGGTTCAGAACGTCGTGAGACAGTTCGGTCCCTATCTACTGTTGGTGTAGGAAAATTGATGTAACTTAATTTTAGTACGAGAGGACCAAATTGAACACAGCAATGGTGTACGAGCTGTCATTCCAATGGCAACATTCGGTAGCTAACTGTGGAAATGATAATCGCTGAATGCATATTAAGCGAGAATCATGTACAAAAACAAATTTTCCATTAAATAACTGTAGTGGACTACTACATTGATAGGTCAGATGTGTAAGAACAGTAATGTTTTGAGCTAACTGATACTAATATAGTTAAATTACCATATTGCTATATATATATTATATTATAAATATATAAAATCAGAGTCTATACGTATATATGATACAGTAGATCATATTTTAAAAATAATTTATATAAATAATTATTAGTAAATAAACTTACGAGTTTGATCCTGGCTCAGAACGAACGCTTGTAACATGCCTAATACATGCAAGTCGAACGAGAATATATTAATATTCTAGTGGCGAACGGGTGAGTAATGTATAGGGACTTATCTATAAGTTCGGTATAAATATATTCAGTTTTTGAAGAATGCACTTTTATCTACGTATAAAGGTGCAGTATGAATTCCGAATAAAGAAAGATTAATCTCGCTCATAGAGAGACCTATATAGGATTAGGTAGTTGGTAGGGTAAGGGCCTACCAAGCCTACGATCCTTAGCTGATTTGAGAGAATGATCAGCCACACTGGAACTGAAAACGGTCCAGACTCAAATTTGAGGCAGCAGTAGGGAATATTGGACAATGGACGAAAGTCTGATCCAGCAATGTTACGTGAATGATGAATCCTATTTTGGGTGTAAAGTTCTTTAGTTAGCAATGATAATGACAGTAGCTAACAAAAAAGCCCTGGCTAACTCTGTGCCAGCAGCCGCGGTAATACAGAGAGGGCTAGTGTTGTTCAGAATGACTGAGCGTAAAGGGTGCGTAGGCGGTTAATATAGTTAATAGTGAAAGCCCATTTATAGAGTGGAAGTGCTATTAATACGTATTAACTAGAGTAAAATAAAGGATGATAGAATGTGTGGTGGAGAGATAAAATTCGATGATATCACATGGAATACCAATAGCGAAGGCAATCATCTAGGTATTATACTGACGCTGAGGCACGAAAGCGTGGGGATCAAAAGGGATTAGATACCCCAGTAGTCCACGCCCTAAATGATGAGTGTTTCACATTAGATTTTAAAATTTAGTGTATAAGCTAACGCGTTAAACACTCCGCTTGGGAAGTACGGTCGCAAGATTAAAACTCAAAAGAATTGACGGGGATCCGCACAAACGGTGGAGCATGTGGTTTAATTCGATACAACGCGCAGAACCTTACCAGTTCTTGTATATGTATTATATTTATTTAATTTTAAATATTCACATACATACAGGTGTTGCATGGCTGTCGTAAGCTCGTGTCGTGAGATGTTTGGTTAGGTCCATTAACGAGCGAAATCCTTATTTTTAGTTATTGATTTTCAAATTTCTAGAGAAACTGCCATTGATAAAATGGAGGAAGGTGAGGAAGACGTCAAGCCCTTATGACCCTTATGGACTGGGCTACACATGTGCTACAATGATGACTACAAAAAGAAACAATAATGTGAATTGGAGTAAATCCATAAAAGTCATCTCAGTACGGATTGCTCTCTGAAACTCGGGAGCATGAAGGTGGAATCGTTAGTAATCGTGAATCAGCACGTCACGGTGAATAAGTTCCCGGATCTTGTACATACCGCCCGTCACACCATGGAAGTTAGAGCTTACCGAAGATAGAATTACACTTGTTTAAATATAAAGGCTAGTTTTATATAGATAAATCTTAATTTATATGAAGCAAGATGTAATCCTCTACACGTTAGACTAATGACTGGGGTGAAGTCGTAACAAGGTAGTCGTAGGGGAACCTGCGGCTGGATTATATTCCTTATATATACTAGATAGAATAGAGTGATTAGCTCAACTGGTAGAGCAACTCGTTTACACCGAGAAGGTTAATGGTTCAATTCCATTATTACTCATAATAAAATAAAATAAATGTAGTTACATGAATAAATTAGATTTTATCAATGAAATATCTACTTCTACCACAGTCAAGAATGCAGTCGATTTTAATTATCGCACGCATTTAAGAATGGCCAGAATGGGTCTAGTTTCAATTGAGCAAGGGGGAACTGCTTACGAAAAATACCCGCCTGTACCTTCAAGACGAATACTTAACTCACGTTCGACCCATTATCCTTTTTTGCAACATATATACAAAGACTTACCTTCTAGATTGATGTTTTACATTCCTAGAATTCACAAAAAATTGTTGCGTAGACAATACATTATTCAAAGAATATATACTGCAGCATACTCATGTATTCATAACTATATGAAAGTTCAATACAAATTTATTATGAGCAATAATATAGTTGCGAAAAATGACCTACATCCTGAGAATTATCATTCGAAGTTAAGTCTATATATGCCGGATTATTATTATATTTACAAAGCTACACAGTTTGATAAATATTACGCTGTATATAATACAAAAAATAACTTTCATCACAACAACTATTTTGTAATGTATTTATTGGCATTTTTACTTGTAGTGTTATATCCTGTATATCAATTAATTTATGAAGTGGAGGGTGTATTCCTATTAACGATAAGTGATCATATCAAATTATTGTTTTTACCTAACTATTTAACTTTTACTAGTGCTTTACTATCTGTATATGGTACACTTATCCATAGCGTAGTCACTATTTTTAGCTTCCTAGAAAATTTAATAAACCAAGTACTATTTTACTCTCCAATATATTTGGAAAGAATATACTTGAGATTAATTCATATCATCTGTATTTCTTATTATTATTTTGGAGACAACTACATACACGACTCAAGATTTTGGAGAGAAGAAGGAACAGTATTGTTATCATCAGTATATGAATTCGTTTATGGTGGATACTACTATTTTCTTACAATAGTTTTTCATCCTTTAAATACGATATTCAGTTTAATAATTATGTATTGTTCAGATCTAAGAATGTATTATATTATGATACTACCAGTAGTATTCTATAGTATAATTAGACATGGTTCAGGGGGTTTTAATCAAGTACTAAAAGATTATGTAGGCACAAGAACATATTTTTATAGCTATTACTTTATATCAATATATCTATTTCTTCTATACTTCGTATCCGTTTATTTTAATGTGTATGGTGAAGAACCATTAGCTATAGTTAATTTTGCCTATTTAGATACATACTTAATTACAACAATTGTATCTTTCTTTAAGACAATTTTAGTCGGATTGGATTCAATAGTTACAACTATTTTATACCATAGCTTTTTTAAATATCTAATACACGTATAAATAATAACGAAAAGTTGCTCTATTTAATAAGAGAATATATATTATATTATATACAGATATACCACATGGGCATATCTACATCTATTTTATATATGTTAAAATATTTAATTAATACAATTTATTGCGATGCACCAATTCAAGGTCAATTGAGTTTTCAAGATCCAGCATCTCCAGTAATGGAGGGGATTATTGACTTACATCATGATATCTTCTTTTTCATGATTGTAATTATGATTGTTGTTAGTTGGATGTTCACTAGAATTTTAGTCAGCTTTAATTCTAGGTCTAATCCAAAAGCTAATATGTTCAAGCATAACACAGTTTTAGAGATTGTATGGACTATTTTACCTGCATTTGTACTAGTTACTATTGTGGGTCCTTCATTTACATTGTTATACGCAATGGACGAAGTTATTGATCCAGCAATTACAATAAAGGCAATAGGTCATCAATGGTATTGGTCTTATGAATACTGTGATTATGACTTAGAAGACAACAATGTTTTAAACTTTGATAGCTATATTGTTCCTGAAGAAGATCTAGAGATCGGACAATATCGTCTATTAGAAGTAGATAATAGAGTAATCGTACCTGTTAATACTCATATACGAGTAATTACAACTTCAACTGACGTTATTCATAGTTGGGCTATTCCTTCTATTGGAGTGAAAACTGATGCAATTCCTGGAAGATTAAATCAATTATCTATGTACATAAGAAGAGAAGGTACCTATTATGGACAATGTAGCGAAATCTGTGGTGTAAACCATGGATTTATGCCAATTGTAATACAAGCAGTTAGCTTAGACAGCTACATTGATTGGATTTCATCAAAACTAGCTAAATAACCTTAATTACTTAAATTATAAGAGAAACACATAGGTGTGTAGCTCAGTTGGTTAGAGCATTGGACTTTTAATCCAATTGTCGTGGGTTCGAGTCCCATCATTCCTACTGCGATGTCACATATAGGTAAGGCAAAAATCATATTACTCGACCAGACTTATTTTAATCTATCAGATTACGATTTAAATTATAATTTAATCCAAATTGATGGAAAACTTGGTTCATTAGAATGCAAGGTTCATAAAAAGATAAAAGTAGAGCTTAATGATAACGTCATATCATTGGAGCCTGAAATAGATACTAAGTACTATAAAGCACTTTGGGGGTTATCTAGAACATTAATTAATAATATGATCATAGGTGTATCCAAAGGATATACTTATAAATTAAGTATTGTGGGTATAGGTTATAGAGCATCTATTTTAGATAGCAACTTAATTCTCAAAATTGGCTTTAGCCATGACATAACTTGTAAGATACCTAAAGATGTACAAATGGAAGTGATAAATGGTACAACAATTGAAATCAAAGGCATAGATAAACAAAAAGTAAGCTCAATATGTAACATGATCCGTTCTTTTAAAAAACCAGATAGCTACAAAGGAAAGGGTATTAGATTTTTTAAAGAGAATGTTTCACTTAAACAAGGAAAACGAGGATAATGTATATAATTAACAATGAAAAAAAGAATGACAAAAAAATATATCATATAGGGTCAGTCAGTTGTAAAGGTTCATGCCTTATAGATTCTAGCACAAACAAACTTCTCGTTTCAACTAGACGTTTACTAAATTATGAAAATATTCGATCTGACAAGAGCATAAAGTTAATTTGGCAAATAGCTAAATTAAATGGAATATATATAATATATCTATAATATATAACAACTTAAGTTGCTTAATAGCATAATATAAATATTGGCACATATGAAACCATATCGAACTCAATGTATGAAACATATTTATACCGTATATACTTATTTTTAATAGGGAAACGCGGATACATTAAGCATAGTTGTCTTATTAGTAAGTAACAAAAATGTATAACATTTTAAAAACAAATCATGATATCATGTCTCTATCAAAAAGAATAGGTCAGAGAGTACCTCTATGCGCAAAATTAGAAAGTATCGAAAAAAATCATATATCATTCAATTGCGGTTTAGGAGTTTTAACTTATTTGTCTAAAAAAGAATCTTCTGCCGTAGAGTTAAAAAGCAAAAAAATATTTTTGCTATGTACAGATTCTGAATTACCCTACAGCAACCAATTAGTTGATATAAATAAGTATAATAGATCCATTTTCAAACAAAGATTTAATAATCATATCAAGTTTAATCTATGGAAAGTTCTATCATATTACTATGTATATAACAAACCTATATATGGTTTACCTTTAAATTTAGACAAGTTGAACTTGACTATTGGAGTTTCTGGTATGTCATTATCAGTCTTAACTGGTACCAAGGTGTATAATGAAAATTATGATAACAAAAAATATAGATATTAGCATATTTATATATTATATAATATTATTTACTTTTATAAGTAGCGGTGTCTTTTTATGCCTAAGTCAAGATCCGTATATATATGTATATAGCATGTATAACTCCTCTGTTTATAGCGATATTGAAAATATTCTATATGTAAAAGTTTATAAAGAACCTATTATGTTAAGCAACTACGTTGTATCAAATTCATTTGATAGAACCTCTAACTACTTCTCTTCTATAATAAATGGAAGATTGTCAATGCCAGAAATAGCATCGGAGTTAGATTTTATTAATACTATGTTATTTTCGACTAGTATGGCTTTTAAGGCGGGTTCTACACATTTCATGTATTAACAGAGTATAACGCAGTTTGGTAGCGTGCTTGCTTTGGGAGCAAGAAGTCATGTGTTCAAATCACATTACTCTGAAGCGGATATAATGGAATTGGTAAACATGTTAGATTTAGGCTCTAAAAATTAAGGGTTCGAGTCCCTTTATCCGCATTGAAGAAATGGCTGAGTGGTTAAGGCGGTAGGCTGTAAACTTATTGTTGCAAAACGTCGTAGGTTCGAATCCTACTTTCTTCAGATATACCAGAACTTTACATGACTTTAAAGTTATACTCACCAATAACACCAACTTTACGTCACAAAGTGTCTTTAGACACTTCTTTTTTATGGAAAGGAAGGCCCGTAAAATATTTAACTCAATATATAGCAAAGACAGGTGGTCGAAACAATTTAGGTAGAATTACTTCATATCACATTGGTGGAGGCCATAGAAGAATATATAGAAATATTGATTTTGTTAGAAATATAATTAATATTCCAGCAATTGTTGTTCGTATTGAATATGACCCTAATCGTAGTAGCCACATAGCATTAATATGTTATAATAATGGTATATTATCATATATAGTATGTACAAATACCCTCAAGGTAGGAGATATTCTATATTCTAATAACAACAAGGGTTATTATATAGGTAATAACACCGAAATAAAAGATATGTTAGTAGGAAGCATTATACATAATGTAGAGCTGTTACCAGGCAAAGGTGCAAAATTGGCTCGATCAGCAGGTACTTATTGCGTAGTAATTAGCAAAGACACCTCTGGGTATGCATTATTAAGACTTAATTCAGGAGAACTTAGAATGGTCCCGTTAGTATGCATTGCAACTTTAGGAATATGTTCTAATTTAGATCATAAAAACAAATCTTACGGAAAAGCAGGATACACACGATGGATAGGTAGAAGGCCTATAGTACGAGGAGTAGCCATGAATCCAGTTGACCATCCACATGGTGGAGGAGAAGGCAAAACTTCTGGTGGACGATGTTCAGTTACACCTTGGGGAAAATTAACTAAAGGTAAAAAAACAGTTAAATTTAATAAAAATAAATTAATTGTGAAGAGAATAAACTAAGATGTCAAGATCAATATGGAAAAATCCATTCATAGATAATCATATTATCAAACAAATCAGCAAGAAAAGGATAAAAACCTGGTCTAGAAGGTCAGTGATACTTCCATCTTTTATAAACAAGACATTCGATGTACACAATGGAAAAAGATTTATTCCTATTACAATTACATATGATATGGTTGGTTTAAAGTTTGGTGAGTTTGCACCAACTAGATCAACATATATATATAAAAAGTCTAAAAAATAATATCCTCTACGGGAATCGAACCCGTGTTATTGCTATGAAAAAGCAATGTCCTAACCGCTAGACGAAGAGGACGTCTATATTCTTCCGTAGCTCAATGGTAGAGCATTTGGCTGTTAACCAACAGGTTACTGGTTCAATTCCAGTCGGGGGAGATTACTAGGCCTAAGTAGGCTTGAACTACTGACCTCACATTTATCAGACGTGCGCTCTAACCAACTGAGCTATAGGCCCTAATTACCCATTGTCGGACTCGAACCGACAATCCAAAGGAAACAGATTTTAAGTCTGTCGTGTATACCAATTCCACCAAATGGGCAATATATATGGATGATGGGACTTGAACCCACACTCTTCTGTTTGGAAGACAGATAATTTAACCAATTAATATACATCCATATATGTGATTTATAAAAAATACTTTATCCCTTCATTAAGTTTATATATTCTATGGCGATAGTACCCCTTACGTTATATAGAACAGTTAATATCGCTAAGCCAATTGCAGATTCAGCTGCAGCGACGGTTAGTATAAATAATGAGAATATTTGTCCAACTATATCATCCAAGTAAACAGAAAAGATAATAAAGTTTAAATTAATCGCTAGTAGCATTAACTCTATAGACATTAACATTAAAATAATATTCTTTCTATTTAAGAATATACCCCAGATACCAATTGTAAACACTGTAGTCGCTATGATGATGTACTGTAGTAAACTTATTGTCATTGTTAGCATAAAAAATCAGATAAGCTAGATGTTTTACTGATTGTAGGATAAGGTATTTGATATGGCTCTGGATAATATAATAACGTACATTCTAATGTACTGTAGTTAACCTCTATATAATCCGGCACATTAACATTAATTTGACTTTGGTCTATTCTATTATTAATAATTTTATTTACATGGTCTATATATTCTTTATTCACAGAAATAAGATCGCCCTTTTTAATAATTAAATTACTCATATTGGTTGATTTACCATTGATGAGGAACATACCATGGTTTATCATCTGTCTGGCTTCTAGCATTGTTCTACACCAATTAGTACGATAGACGATAACATCTAAACGAGACTCTATAGCATTTAATAAACTATTATATCTAAGAATAAATATATTCTTTTTATTTACTATTTTAGTTATAAATTTCTTCGATACGTTTAAATAGTATTTTTTTATTTGTTGTAAAGACGAATATTTATTTAAATCCTGAGTTCTATAGGCTTTATTATTTATAATGTTTAAACTTGCTAATTTTGATCTCGACGAGGTAGATCTTTTAACCTTTGCCTTTTTATATTGATGAAAATTTGCCCAGACATTCCCATTCAATTGATAATATATTCTAAATATTTTTTTTAATCTTTTATTCATTAATAAATATATAATATGTCGTATATATACGAAAATAGCTCAACTGGTCAGAGTACAACCTTGCCAAGGTTGGGGTTGAGGGTTCGAATCCCTTTTTTCGTAGTTGATTTACTCTTATAAAATAGAATTTTAATGATTATGTGAATAGAATTAAGAAAGCCATCATTAATGCAAATAAGGCAATAGCTTCAGTTAGTGCAAATCCTAGAATTGCGTAAGTGAATAATTGACCTTGTAATGAAGGGTTTCTAGCTAAACCTGTAATCAGTGAACCGAAAACTGTTCCGATTCCAACTCCAGCTCCCGCTAGACCAATAGTTGCTAAACCTGATCCAATGTATTTTGATCCTTGTAATACTGCTTCTGTCATTTTAAAATGAGAATTTATATATTATATATAATAATGTTATTATAACATAATTGTCTAGAAGTGGAATTGAACCACCGACCTCAAGGTTTTCAGCCTTGCGCTCTAACCAACTGAGCTATCTAAACAGAAGGGGAAAGTATATTAATGGTAAATTATTGGTCTCCAAAACCAAAAACGTGGGTTCGATTCCCACCTTTCCTGTTTACAAATGAGAGATATGATTCATCTATCATACCGAAAATCTTCGTGCGTATATAGTAATTACGCATCAGTCGTGATATACACGACTTATAATTTGCAGTACATTTATGAAGCCAAAGACATACACAGCAAGTATAATGATATAGTTAAATCTAACACATCAAATAGAAATTTAAATGTTGAAAATAAGTTCAAGAATAAATTCTATAAAAATTAGACTACTTTAACGTTCATAGTTTGAAGGTAGTTTATCATTGATTTGCATTTCTTCTTCATTCTTTCTGTATTTATGCTGTCTTGATATAAATAATTATTTATATCATATATATACCTTATATCAATAACTCTATATTTATGTTGCAATATATTGTATATTATATTTCTAATATTTGCTTTTCTTACTTTAATTCTATATTCATTATCTATATATATATTGATAGATACATTTAATAATGTGTTATCATTATACTTATTGGATAGTGCATTAAACTCCTTACAGAATTTCATAATATTAATCCCTCTTTGGCCTAATGCAGGACCCAAAGGTGGAGAAGGAGTTGCCTTGTTTGCTGGAATGACTAAATTTAGTTGTTCTTTCAATATTTTCATTGTGATATAGAGCAGTTAGGTAGCTCATCAGGCTCATGACCTGAAGGACGTAGGTTCAAATCCTACTATCACACTTTAACTGGTTTTACGCTTGTAGTACAGCTTTGCTTTATGGTATTTAAATTTTGTATTAGGATAAACTTTTATTTGTTCGATTAAATGCGAATGAATAGGATATTCTTTTTCTATGAATTGTTTATTTATTTGTCCTCTAATCAATACTTTAGTGTTAAATAACTTATTCTTTTTACTGATACAACAACCGGAGAACACGTTATATTTTGGATTACTTTTACAATAACGTGATTTGATATAAACAGTATCTCCGACTTTTATTTTTGGAATGTTATGTTCTTTTGTTTGCTCTTTACGTAAGTAATTAATTATATTTTTCATTTTATATTTGAAATCGTAATAACAGCTTTTTAATTGAAGTTGTGGGCACTACTCCATTTGCAATCCATTTTTCATACTTTAATTTGTTTAATATTAGCTCTTTTCTATGAACATCGTATGTACCTATTTTATCCAGATACATTGATTTCGGAGTACTCTTTTGGTTAACTACTACTAACTTATATGATATAGATGGTCCATTTTTATTTTTTTGTAATTTTATTTTTAATGACATTTTACCATGTGCTTTTAGTTACACCAGGAATAGCTGCAGACATTCCATAGTTTCTAAGTTTCATTCTAGATATCTTATATTTTCTACTTACTGATTTTGAAGTTCCTGTAATTGTACATCTATTACATATTTTGGAACTAGAACTAACCTTAGGAAGATCATCTAATTTATACATTGCGACATTTCGAATTTGATTGTCTAAATTTAAATTTTGCACAATTGATTTTAATATCAACCTTGATAGTTCTTTTTTATGATACATTAATCTTTTATATTTATCTTTTATTTGCAAGTATTTCATATATATATAATATAATTATTTTACCTCTTATTTAAAAAAAACGTAGACACAGTAATAACTCCCCCTATCCATATTAGATTGATATATTTACTCAAGTAGACCCTAATATACCATCCATCTTGATAGTTACCATCTCCTATCAAACAATAAATATCATTCATGAAATTGCTGATAATACTAGATTTTGAAGTTACACTTGAATTTAATAGATAAAGTCTCTTTTCTGGAAAGCTAATAACTTCCGATATACCATTGTCGATTAGGATATTCGCGTACAATGAGTAATAACTAGTCAAATCGAAAATATTTATGTCTCTAATAATAACTAAGTTGTCTTCGAGCATAAATGAGTCTCCAGGATAACTGTTCAGTATTGCTTCATATTCAAAATGGTTAGAAAGAACCATACCTAGTATGCACACACTAATACCCATATGTGATATATTCTTGTGGTTAATTGTTTTGTAACGAAACATACTGTATATTGAATTCAATATGTTTAGATAGGATAATAATATTATTACTGTGTACCCATAGTTTATCTCACTATCATAGATATAATAAAAATATAATCCCAATATTATTACATTGTATAAGAATAAGAAGTATGCGTCTCTATACGTGAATCTCCAGCCAGATAACGATGAATAGAGCATCAGTAATAACATAACTATGGCCCATGGGACTATAATATTGTTATAAAATGTGACTCCTATCGATATTTCTTTTTGTGTCAGTAAAAGATAGATAGCTGGGAAAATAGTTCCAAAAAAGATCATAATTATGATCAATAAAAAAACTGAATTATATATGTATACTAAATAATTAGAGTTCTGTGTAATATTATAGCAATTTTTTATATAATAAAATAAGAAAAGAACTATGAATAGAGCTAATGAAATTAGAATTAATATTCCACGATGAGAATCGTTTACAAAACTATGGACTGAAGTTATAAAACCCGATCGAACGAAGAACGTACCATAACAACTAGATATGAATACCATTAGGCTAAACAAATACCCAACTCTAGTCAAATGAGACTGCTTGTTCAAAGAAGAGATATTATGAATAAGTACTATGTAGAATATCCAAGGTAGTAAGGATATATTTTCAACAGGATCCCAGAACCACCATCCGCCCCATCCTAATTCGTGGTAGGACCACCAGCTTCCTAGTAATATTCCTAAAGTTAGAAAGGCCCATCCATAGAGAGCAATACGACGTATTTCTTTTATAAGATATGTATATTTGTATTTGATGTATGTAATTATGTTCGCGTAAATTACACAGCTCCCTAAATATCCTAAATATATAATAGGAGGGTGAATAACTAATATTGGATCTTGCAATATTGGATTTAACTCGCTATCATGCCAGGATTGTGTATATACTAGTAAAAACGGATTTGAACTTGTGTATACATAAAATAGGAAAATAGTTAGCGATGCTGATAAAACCTGATTATTAAAATTTTTAGACTTTGTCACTAATTTTTGTGAAACTAAGGAATATATTTGATATATACTAATAATGTAGCACCACAGCAGCATTGACCCTTCATGGGATCCCCATGCAGAACCAACTCTATAAAAAATTGGTAGATTCTCATTTGTAAGGATTAGTGCATTAATATTATTAGGGTTACACATAATTAGTAAATAAATTAGGGTGCTAAAAGAGAAGGTTAAAGATAGAAATGCTAGACTAGACAAGATATAATTGAACCTTATGTTATTAGATAGAAATATCGTTATTAAGGAGAATAATAGTGCTAAAAGTAACGAATATTGTCCTATTAAATCCATTAACATTATGATATGTAGCTGTATTTATACAGCTTATTTTTAATTAAATCTATTCTAATGTTATATATATTATATATAATTATTAGAACAATAGTCGTTACCCACATAGATAGCAGTGGAGTAAGGATTGATATATCTATATGACTAGCTGTTTGAGTGATGCTAGAGGTCTGATGTAAGGTATTTCACCACTCTACTGACTTTTTTATAATAGGTATTAGTATTGTTCCGATTAGGCAATATATGCTCAGTCCGAAAGAAGAATTGGAGCTAGTAAATATTTTAGATAAAGCAAGATATACTACATAAACCAGAAATAACAGAAAAGCAGAAGTAAGTCTTGCATCCCAAACCCACCATGTTCCCCATGTGGGTTTTCCCCAAATAGAGCCAGTCACTAATGTAACTAAACTAAACAAGGCTCCTATTTCCATGTTCTTGTTTGTTAGAAACATAAACATATTGTTTCTCGTAACAATGTATATAAAACTAAATATTGCACATAAATAGTAAATTAAAAAGGTATTCCACGCAGAAGAGACATGAATATATATTACTCTATAATACTCACCTTGTTGGTAGTCTTCATTTAAAGTCCAAAATGCTATATATAGACTAAATGATAGTATAAATATAGATAAATATATTATATTATCTATAATATATTTTGTTACTTTAAAAATAAAAGTAGGTCTATAGTAATCTGTATAATTTGAAGCATTTTTCATAGATCATTTTAGTGCCCGTAGCTTAACTGGACAAAGCGATAGACTACGAATCTATAGATTGAGAGTTCGAATCTTTCCGGGCATAATTTCTGGAATAAAAGGATTCGAACCTTTGATTGTTGGTATCAAAAACCAATGCCTTGCCACTTGGCTATATTCCATTATTTATCTCTTATACTTTATGTTCTGAAGTAATTATAAACTAGACCAATATTGTTTATTATCTAATTTCCATTGATTATACATATAATCTAGGCTTACAACAGTATCAATATATTTTTGGTCTATTGAATTTAAACTTGTTTTATTTAACTCATTTAATGATTTAATAAACCATTCCCCTGTCTTTTTATTAGATTCGTTTAAAGAATCAATTACTTCAACAATATAGCTAACTGATGTAGTCACATATAGTTGATCTATGCTACCTTTACCTGATTTTATTTCTGTTATTTCATTGTTTATTTTAGCTAGTTTCTTTCTATTAAACTTATACATATACACCATAGAGGGTAAATAGAAATTAGCTATATACCAATAAGTTAATGAAAAGAAAATGGTTAGCCAAAATAGTTGAGAGATGTAAAAACTTGTATCTAACTGTGGCATTTATTTTAAATAAATAAATAAATATATAATATATTTAAATGCTATTATTTTAACTATTTAATAGAAGTTAACATATGCTAAGCGGATAGTCCTCCCCACCAGTAGATGCTTACAAATAAAAATAACCATACCACATCGACAAAATGCCAATACCAAGCAGCTGCCTCAAAACCAAAATGGTGCGCAGTAGTAAAATGATTTTTTATTAATCTAACTAAGCAAACTAATAAGAAGATTGTACCAATAATAACATGTGCTCCATGGAATCCAGTTGCCATAAAGAAAGTGGTTCCATAAATTCCGTCGGCAATACTAAATGTTGCCTCAACGTATTCCATACCTTGAAGTGCTGTAAAGAATGCTCCTAAAAACACTGTTAAAGATAAACCTAAAATCGCTTGACCTCTAAATCCTGCTAATATTGCATGATGAGCCCAAGTAATTGTAACTCCTGATAATAGCAATACTAGTGTATTAACTAAAGGAACTTCCCATGGACTGAATACTTGAATACCTACAGGAGGCCAGATGCCACCTACTTCTAAAGTAGGTGATAGACTTGCGCCAAAATAACCCCAAAAAAATGCTGCAAAGAATGCTACCTCTGACGTAATAAATAATATAACACCATAACGTAATCCATTTTGAACTTGCATAGTATGATGACCTTCAAATGTAGATTCTCTTACTACATCTCTCCACCATACAAACATTGTATATAGAACGGATAAAAAACCGAATAAAGCAATCATATCGCCAAATTGATATGAATGAAAATACATTGCACTTCCCGAAGTCAGTGTAAATGCAGAAATAGCACCTACTAGAGGCCATGGACTAGGATTCACTAAATGAAATGGATGTCTTTGATAGAATTTCATTTTATAAAAGTCGGAAAAGGTGGGATTCGAACCCACGATGAATAACATATGTTTTCAAGACATACACCTTAAACCGCTCGGTCACTTTTCCATTATATATAAAATAATAATTTTATATTAACAAATAAATCAATGATAGAAATCAATAAATCCAATTTTTATTATTTTATTAGCGAAATTAGATACCGTATTATATACATCATTATATCATCTTCCTTTTTGATGATTATGATATACATGTATAAAGAAGAACTAGTAGAGGTTCTAACCTCATTTTTAAATGATTTTACAGTCCAATATATGTATACAAGACCACAAGAAATATTTTTTTTTTACGCTAAAGTATTATTTTTATGCTTTTTATTCAATTTTTTAATTATGTCTATAGCGAATATTTTAATTTTTATAAGCTCCGCATTATACTTATATGAATATATACTGCTTATGCGTAACTTTACTTTCTTTATTGCATATAGTGTAATATTGAGTATATTGATAGCACAACATCTCATACCTTTATTATTAGTCTATTTAATGAATATTTCAAGTCAGATTTCAAATATTTATCTTGTATATAATGTTAAATTAACTGAATTAATGGAATTTATTGTCATTTCCTGTTACATGCTATATATAGTATTTCTATTGCCTTATCTAGTAGTATTGGTACTACTAAAACTGAATATTTCAGAGCGAACTATTCATGCCTATAGAAAATATATCTATTTATTATTATTAATCCTATCATCTCTTTTTTCTCCAGGAGATTGGTCTATTCAGATTATTCTTTACCTTTTATTTATTTTGATGGTGGAATTCTCTATTCTAGTATATATAATGATTAAACAATAATTATATTATTATTTATATATGACAACTATAAACCAATTGATACGTAAACCACGAAAAGAGAAAATTAAAAAGAAAGAGACAAAAGGTGTTCTAGGTAATCCTCATTTAAGAGGTACCTGTATACGAGTAAGAACAATGACTCCTAGAAAGCCTAACTCGGCCATTAGAAAGGTGGCTAGGGTTAAATTAACAAATGGAGATATCGTTACTGCCTATATTCCAGGAGAAGGACATAATTTACAGCAACACTCTACTGTACTAGTCAGACCAGGCAACCGTAAGGACCTTCCTGGTGTACAACATCAGATTATACGAGGTAAATATGATCTTTCAGGTGTAAAATCCAGACGTCAAGGGCGTTCTAAATATGGAACAAAAAAACAAAAATAATATGAAATATTATACAGATACACAACAGAAATTTATTAATACACTCTTAAAAAATGGTAAAAAAGAAAAAGCAGAAAAGATATTTAATAGTTCTATGAGTTACATATCACATATGTCTTCCGATAATCCTGCAGTTATACTGGAAAAAGCAATTAACAACTGTAAACCCATGATTGAGCTCAAACCAGTTAGAATTGCAGGAGCAACATATAGAATCCCTTTTGAGCTAGCTACAAAACGTCAAGTTTCCATTGCAATCAGATGGATCATTCTATCTTCAAAGTCAGTTAATTATAACAATCTCGCATTGGCATTAGCCAATGAGATCATTAGATGTTACAATAATCAAGGATCTTGTATAAAAAAAAAAGAAGAGATTCATAAAATAGGAGAGGCTAATAGAGCCTTTGCTCACTTTAGATGGTAATTACTATATATAGTAAACCCATACTTTAACTCCACATAATCCATACTTAGTATGTACCTCAGTAAAAGTGAAATCTATATTTTTATTATAAGAGTGAACAGGAATAGGACCATACTTGGACCATTGTACTGTTGACATATCACTTCCATTAGGTCTACCCGAGCATTGTATTCGTATACCTTTTATTCTAATGTCTTTCTTTACCTTATTTAGTATTTGAGTAAATATTAGCTGAAAAGTTTGTCGGCTACTTATTTTTTCCTTGATTAAAGAAGATATTATTTGTGCGTCTAGTTTTTTTACTGTTTTGATGTGAAGAACAATATTACTCTTAGTAAAAGCGTCGATACCTTCCTTTATCTGAGTAACTGTACTTTGTAAATTAGTATGACCTCTTTCTTCACTGTAGATGTTTAGATAAACTACAATATATTCTTTACTTCGTTGAATAATACATTTACTGTAGTGTATACTATTAGCTATTAGTATAGAGACTATGTATTTCTTAATTGACAAGTCTTCATGGAAATACTTAGAGTAGTTAGTATCCATATACCATCTAGATGTCCATTGTTTATTCTTGCTTAGTAGTAATCCTGTTGTATTCGATAGTTGTCCCATGTTTATCCTTGTTTTACCTTGTATCTTCCTTGCTTTTTGTTCATTACATATACATGTCCTTTTCTTAGTACGATGTAATTATCTTTATGTCTAGATTTTAAAGTTTTAATGGAGTTTGATTTTTTCATAATAACAAAAAAATATATATAACTTATATAGTGGAGAGATGGCTGAGTGGTTAAAGCGTTGACCTGCTACGTCAATGAATATTTCTCGTGGGTTCGAATCCCACTCTCTCCGATATACGCTCATAGCTCAATTGGATACAGCATCGGACTTCGAATCCGAAGATTATAGGTTCAAATCCTATTGAGCGTAGTAATAAGCCGGATTAGCTCAATTGGCAGAGCAATTGTTTTGTAAGCAATAGGTTATCAGTTCAATTCTGGTCTTCGGCATTATAAAAATGATTAGAGTGTCAACTCGTTTTCAAATAGCTGACAATTCAGGAGCAAAAATCGCAGAGTGTATTAAAATATTAGGTAGATCCCCTTTAAATACTGCCTTCATTGGCGATAAGATAGTTGTGTCAATTAAGAAACATAACAATAAATCGAAACCAAAAGCGAAAAAAGGGGATGTAAAAAAAGCAATTATTGTGAATACAAAAAGAAGACATACAAGACCTGATGGTACTTATATTAAATTTGACAATAATCAAATTGTATTGCTTAATGAGCAACAAAATCCATTAGGAACTAGACTCTTTACCTCTGTACCATTTGAAGTATTAAATAGAAAAAATAAAAATTTATCATCTATCGCCTCGGCTGTCATATAATATGAGTTCTATTTATTTTAAATTCAATGATATGATCATAGATTCAAATCATGTAAGTAAACTTGTTGTTGAGAATTCATATCAACTAGTTAAAATTAAAAAAGTAGAAGTCAATGTTAACTATAAAAATAATATAGTAAAGGCTATCTATGCTTTACAGTTAATGTTTGGAAGAAAAGCATTGATTATAAAAGCAAAAAAATCAGTTGCATCTTTTAATTTAAGAGAAGGTACAATTGTTTCTTATAAAATAACATTACAGCGACGAGAAACTTATGATTTTTTAAATATTTTATCTAAAAAAGTATTACCTCGACTGAACACTAAACATATCTATGTGGATCCGAAATGTAATATAAACATAGGTATCGCTGACATTAAAATATTTCCACAGGTTAGTTCGGAATATGATCGTATTTCTGCTAATATTGGAGCTAATATCAGCATTATGCTCAACAACCTAGATAAAAGAAATTCATCTTTGTTTCTTTCTGATTTACTAAAGTATCCAATCAAATAATATGTTAATAAATATATTAAATAATTCATTCAAAGTTATAGCTGCGGAATCCTTTATACTAGTAACATTATTAGCGTTACTTGTTTTTTGCGTTTTTAACGCAAAGTTAGATGACAGTAGTAATTATAATATCATGAATCCTACCTTAGGATTAAGTATATTAATAATGTTGTTGGGATTGATCATTATCGGGAATAATCCCTTTAATGATGTCATTTCGTTCAATCATACGTTGATATCTAATCAGTTTACTGATTTTGTTAAAAACCTAGTGTTATTCAGCACTATTTGCATTTTAATTTTGTCGATAGATTACGTTCGTAACGAGAAAATATTCTCATTTGAATACGTGCTTCTTATTTGCTTTTCTGTAGTAGGTATGTTGTTCATGATTAGCTCTTTTGATCTTTTAACTATCTATTTATCACTAGAATTGCAAAGCCTTTGCTTTTATATTTTGGCCTCTATTAAGAGATATTCTGAATATTCTACTGAAGCAAGTTTTAAGTATTTTATACTAGGGGCTTTTGCATCAGGGTTTTTGTTGTTTGGATTTTCAATAATTTATGGATTGACTGGAACTACTAATATAGAACAATTATACTTGTTATTTTATAATATCGAAGAACTAAATTCTATTACATTATATATTGGTTCTTCTCTAATATTAGTAGGTTTATTATTTAAACTAGGGGCAGTCCCATTTCATATGTGGATACCAGATGTATATGAAGGATCTCCAACTACTGTGACTGCTTTTTTTGCAATAGTACCTAAGATTGTGATTTTAACATTAATTTTTAGATTGTTTTCATATGCAATGTATGACGCTTCCGATATTATCAGAAATTTATTGATTGTGTCATCACTACTTTCTATGGTCGTACCTACTATTACGGCATTGGTACAAACTAGACTGAAACGCCTATTTGCATACTCAACCATAGCACATGTAGGATACATATTAATGGGAATAATTGCTGGAACTATAGAAGGAGTACAAAGTGTACTACTATATATAATTATATATATAGTAATGTCTATTGGAGTATTTACTATTTTAATAAATATTCGAAAACAATCTAATAATATTAGAATTAAGTATATTAAGGAACTTTCTAATTTATCTCAAATTAATCCAATATTAGCAATATCTTTAGTTCTATTATTATTTTCGATGGCTGGTATACCGCCTTTAGCAGGATTCTTTGGTAAATTGTATATATTTGGTTCATCTATTAATTCAGGTTCTTATATCTTGCCATTAATTGGTGTCATTACTAGTGTTATTGGGTCTGTTTATTATATCTATTTAATTAAAGTAATGTACTTTGAAAAAGACAAACCAGTTGTACTTCTGTACCAAATGAGTAAACCGGCATCTATAATATTAGGCTCTTCAATTATATTTGTGACCTTCTTCTTTTTGCATGCTTCTCCTTTGTTTATTCTATGTCATAAATTAGCGTTAACAATATCAATTTAGTTTAAACTGCATAACACTTTACCTATAAGAGATTAAAATTTGATGGAGTAGTTCAGTTGGTTAGAACAACGGAATCATAACCCGTAGGTCATGGGTTCAAATCCCATCTCCGTTAAAAGGGCTTATAATTTAATAGGTAAAATGCACCGCTCATAACGGTGAAGATATAGGTTCAAGTCCTATTAGGCCTATTACTCTGTATGGAATTAACTACAACAAATATTGTTGAGGAAATTGTGGAGCTTTCTCATTTTGAGATTATAGATGAATGTGGCATCTAATATAAATAGAAAAATATGGAAATAATTCCTATGCTCAATTAGTAATTTTATAGTAAAATAACATAGATAAATTGTTAATAAAGACAGAATCCCAATTATAAATTACAGAGGACATGCATTCTTAGCTCAGTTGGATAGAGCACTGGACTTCTAATCCAGATGTCATAGGTTCGAATCCTATAGAATGTAGAATTAAAAATGACATTAATAATATTACCAATATTAATGACTATGATATCAACCATAGGATTCATTGCGAATGGCAAATCTGTGGAATTCTCCGCAGAAGTGCTGGTTGCTATTTGTTTCGTATTATTTATTGCATACCTAGTTAGCGCAATCAAGTCTATGGTTTCCAACTCTTTAAACGATGAGTTATTCAAAATATTTTACGAATTTGAAAATATTTATAAAGTAAAACAAAAAGAATTAGAATTATTAGTTGATAACTATAGTAAAGTAAATTATCTAAAAGACGATTTAGTCGGATTAACTGCATTTCTGAATGCAAAGTTAACTAATATAATTGAATTAAGAAAAATTATATTAGAGAATCACATTAATAAATTAATTAAAACAAGATTAAACTCTATCGTACAAGATGAATCTGCTTATTTAAATGAAATTCATAATTTATTAGTTTATGATATAATCAATGTTTATGGTAATTTAAATAAAAATTACAGTAAACAAAAAATATGGTCTGACAACATTGCTAACTTGAACAAATTAGCAAACAATCAGTCTGAATTAAATGAGTCTTCACTTAAAATCGTTCGTAACTTAAGTATTATTGCCAATGCATAGTACATATACAGTAGTAAATATATTAGTGTATTTATAATTATATAAAAATATATGTATACCACATTTAAATGCAACATTATCTGTTACCTTTACTAATCATTTTACCTATCATGGGCAGCATTTTTCTGCTAGCCGTACCAACCGATCAAAAAGACACCATTCGTAACATAGGCTTGTACTCTTCCATCTTGACCTTTATATCTTCTATTTTTTTATGGATTGGATTTGATAACTCTACTTCGGGATTTCAATATGTTGTCAAATTAGGATGGATTTCTAGTTTTAATATTAACTTCATACTAGGAGTAGATGGTATATCTATCTTATTCATTTTATTAACAACTCTATTGGCCCCTATATGTATTATGATTGGATATCAAAGTATAAAGTCTTATATTAAGGAATATTTAATCTCTTTTTTAGTTATGGAATCAATGATGATTTTAGTTTTTTCTGTATTAGATATTATACTTTTTTATGTCTCTTTTGAAAGTATTCTTATTCCTATGTTTATTATCATAGGAGTTTGGGGATCTAGAGAACGAAAAATACATGCTGCGTTTCAATTTTTTCTATACACACTTTTAGGATCGTTATTTATGTTATTAGCAATATTAATAATTTATTATAGTGTTGGTACTACTGATTTGCTAACAGTGCTAAACTATGAATTTAGTTATGAAAGACAATTGTTGTTATGGTTGGCGTTTTTTGCGTCTTTTGCGATAAAAATACCGATGGTACCTTTTCATATATGGTTACCTGAGGCTCACGTAGAAGCACCAACTGCAGGTTCAGTTATACTTGCTGGAGTTTTATTAAAATTAGGTGGTTATGGATTTTTAAGATTTTCAATACCTTTATTTCCTGATGCCACTATATATTTTATTCCGTTAGTATATACTATGAGTGTAATAGCCATAGTATACACTTCGTTAACAACAATACGTCAAATTGATCTAAAAAAGATAATCGCTTATTCGTCTGTCGCTCATATGAATTATGTTACTCTTGGTCTATTTTCTTTGAATGTTGAGGGTATAGAAGGTGCTATTTTACTGATGCTAAGCCATGGTCTAATCTCAAGTGCGCTCTTTTTATGTATAGGAATAATATATGATCGGCATCATACTAGAATCATTAAGTACTATAGTGGAATAACACAAACCATGCCTGTTTACTCAGTATTGTTCTTATTTTTTACATTAGCTAACATTAGTTTGCCAGGTACTAGTAGTTTTGTCGGAGAATTCCTAGTATTAGTGTCTATTTTTAATAATAATACCATTATCTCTGTACTAGCTGCTCTAGGTATAATATTAGGTGCAGCATATGCTATGTGGTTATATAATAGAGTAGCATTTGGTACTACTAATGTAAAGTATATAAACCCTTTTAAAGATATCTCATTAATTGAGATATCGATGCTAATGCCATTAGTTGTTCTAGTATTAATAATGGGTATTTACCCTACAGTGTTCTTAGATACTATGCATAGCAGTGTATACAACTTAGTTGAGTTGGTTTCATATTAAATTTTAAAATTATATTTGTATATAAGAGTCATTTTAGGGATTATAGCTTAGTTGGTAGAGCGCTTGTTTTGCATACAAGAGGTCAGGAGTTCGAATCTCCTTAATTCCACTTATTTATGATGAATATATTACATAGTCCATTAGATCAATTCAAAATCAATGTATTATCTGAAATTACAGTAGGAGAGTACGAGATCTCTATTACAAATTCAACCGTGTTTATGTTATTATCACTGCTTTTAATAGTATTATTATTACGAAGTACTAGCACTTTAGGAAATAGTATTAATCTTGGTAATGTGATAGGTATTAATCTATACCAATTTCTTCTTAAATTAGTGACAGATAACATACATGGTAAAGAAGCAAGTAAATATTTTCCTTTTATTTATTCTTTATTTTTATTTATATTAATGTCTAATTTAATAGGAATGATTCCTTATAGTTTTACTATTACTAGTCATATCGTAGTTACTTTTGGATTCTCATTTACAATATTTATTGCAGTTACATTAATAGGATTAAGTAAACATGGGTTTCATTTCTTCTCATTCTTTGTACCTGCAGGTGCACCCAAATTTTTAATTCCTTTTTTAGTTATAATTGAAATAGTTTCATACTTCTCTAGAGCGTTCAGTCTAGGAATTCGACTGTTTGCAAATATGATGTCAGGACATTCTTTACTAAAAATTCTAGCAGGGTTTTCTTTTAGTATGATTCAAATAGGAGGAATTTTTTACATTGTTCAATTAGTTCCTCTAGTTATTGTGTTTATAGTTACAGGTTTAGAATTAGGTGTTGCTCTACTACAAGCATATGTATTTGCAGTACTAACATGTATGTACTTAAATGACGCTATTAACTTACATTAAATTAGTATCTAACTTTCATTTAGTTATTATTTCCGCATTATTACTTTATTAATTATCAATATGCTATTAATAATCTTAAACATCTTTTGCAAAATATTAATTATAGCTATCCCATTACTTATTGCTATGGCATACTTTACTCTAATAGAAAGAAAAGTACTAGCTTCTATGCAAAGAAGACGAGGTCCAAATGTAGTGGGTATATATGGACTATTACAGCCTTTGGCTGATGGACTAAAATTGCTGTTAAAAGAGACTGTGCTTCCTAACAGAGCAAACTTGCTTATCTTTATTGCGGCGCCTATCTTGACCTTTGTGTTAAGTCTAATTGGTTGGGCTGTTATTCCGTTTTCATACGGTTCTGTTCTAGCCGATATTAATTTAGGTATTTTATATTTATTTGCTGTTTCCTCACTTGGAGTATACGGTATTATTACATCCGGATGGTCTAGTAATTCTAAATACGCTTTTTTAGGCTCTTTACGTTCAACTGCTCAAATGATATCATATGAGGTATCTATTGGATTAGTTATTATTTGCGTATTACTTTGTACTGGTACATTGAATTTAACAAAAATTGTAATGTATCAACAAGACATATGGTATATCATACCATTGTTTCCTTTATTTTTAATTTTTTTTATTTCATCTCTAGCAGAAACAAATAGAACTCCATTTGATTTACCAGAGGCAGAAGGAGAACTTGTCGCTGGATACAATGTAGAGTACTCAGCGATGGGCTTTGCTTTATTTTTTTTAGGAGAATATATTAATATTATCCTGATGAGTTCAATGTCCGTAATCTTATTTCTAGGAGGATGGCTTCCTTTATTTGATTTAGTAGGACTCAACTATTTACCCGAGGTGACTTGGTTCTCTATTAAAACTTTATTTATGATGTTTGTATTTGTGTGGGTGAGAGCGACTTTACCTAGATATAGATATGATCAATTAATGCGACTGGGATGGAAAGTATTTTTACCTATTTCGCTCGCTTGGGTAGTATTAGTTGCTTCTATCTTAATAATGTTCGACTATTTACCTTCATAGACTATATTTATTATGAGAAGCTTTATTAAACATATAACAGCCATGACTCCTAAGTTTATTCATAGTGTTACATTTAATGAAAACAACACTTCGATTCGAGTATACCCAGAATATATTATTCCGTTTTTAACATTTGTACGAGATCATAGTAGTTCTCAATTTAAGATTTTAGTTGAAGTCTGCTGTACAGATTATCCAAATCAGATAAATAGATTCGAATTGACTTATCATTTGTTGAGTCTGAAACATAATGCGAGAATTAACATTAAGACTTATACAGACGAAGTAACACCAATTGAAAGTTCAGTGTCAATCTTCAGTTCAGCATCTTGGAGTGAGAGAGAAATTTGGGATATGTACGGTGTTTTTTTTGCAAACCATCCTGACTTACGTAGAATCTTAACTGATTATGGTTTTGAAGGCCATCCATTAAGAAAAGACTTTCCTCTTAGTGGTTACAAGGAAGTGCGATATGATGATGTGCAAAAGAGAGTTGTATATGAACCACTAGAAATAACTCAAGAATTTAGATATTTCGATTTTACTTCTCCTTGGGAAAGTACAAAAGGTGGATAATTCTTTACTTTTCTAATATTACGTCGTTATAAATAGAAAAAAATATGTATATATTTAACAGCAATGTAAAAAATAATCAAATTATGTCTATCTCATTGACTAGAATACTTGGTATAGGTACCTATACATCAAAACTAATATGTAATATGTTTGGTATGGGCAAGGCGTACACTATCAATACTATAGGGTTAAAGCATCTTAATGACATCTCTAATTATATCAACAATAAACTACTTATTGATAGTAATTTATTAAAATATTACTATCTAAATTTAAAAAAGTACGTAGACTTAAAAAACTATAGAGGACTACGACACAGAATGGGTTATACTGTCAGAGGACAGAGAACCCATTCTAATGGTAAAACACAGAAACGTTTATACAAACGTATATTTATGTTTAAATATAAATAATAATGAAAGCTATTTCAAATCAAATCACATATACTATGTACAGACTTGTAATTCGATTTACTTTTAATAACACCTACATGACACTCACTAATGTGAGGGGAGATACTATCTTATCACTTTCTGCTGGAAACGCAGGCTTTAAGGGATCCAAAAGAGGATCATCATACGCAGCAGAAGTGTTATTCAATAATATAATTAAACTATGTGAAAATAACAAATATAATAATATTATTGTATACATAGATGGAATCGGGAAGGGCCGAAAAACATTGATGAGAATGATTAAATCTACGAAATTAAATATAATATCATTAAACGACATTACATCTTTGCCACATAATGGTTGCAAATTACCTTCTAAGAGAAGAGTCTAAATAGATGTGTTGTTTTGGGGTTGTAACTCAGTTGGTTAGAGTGTAGGTCTGTCATACCTAAAGTCGCGGGTTCAAGTCCCGTCATTCCCGTAGTTAAAATGAAATTAGCACCGAAATCAACAAAATATAAAAAGCAACAAAAGGGATATATGCCACTTGGTGTATCTAGTAAAGCTTTAAATATTAATTATGGCAGTTATGGCATTAAATCGCTGGAATCTGGTAAATTAACCGCTAATCAAATTGAGTCTTGTAGAAGACTAATTATGAGGCAAAGCAAGAAACTAAGCAAACTTTACATTCGAATTTTTCCGGATATACCTGTAACAAAAAAGCCCATTGAAGTTAGAATGGGAAAAGGAAAGGGTTCTGTCGATCATTGGATCTGCAAGGTACAAGAAGGAAGAGTCTTATTTGAATTAGATAATATAGATTATGCTAAAGCAAAGATGATATTTACATCTATTCAATATAAACTTCCACTAAAAATAAAGTTAATCTCTAAGCAGCTTCAAATATAGTAGTTCCTGAATTTTAAGAATATGAAATTAATTTGGCTTGATTATTTATCAATAGGAATATATTTAGCATTTAGTATACTACTTTCAGTAGTAATTATCATACTATCCTATCTGATCTCTGTCCAGAAATCAGATAGCGAAAAGGCATCCGCTTATGAATGTGGATTTTCACCTTTTGATGACGCACGTAATAAGTTTGATGTCAAATTTTATCTTGTGGCTATTCTATTTATTATATTTGACCTAGAAGTAAGCTTTTTATTTCCTTGGGTTACTGTATTACATGAAATAGGATCTTTAGGATTTTGGTCAATGTTTTGGTTTCTTTTTATATTAACCGTAGGTTTTGTATACGAATGGGCCAAAGGAGCATTGGATTGGAATTAATTTTAGAAAATGTATTTATTAATAGTATTACTACCTGCAATTGGATCATTTACTGCCGGATTTTTTGGACGTTATTTAGCAAAACAAGGTTCTATAATTATAACAACAGGAAGTGTTTTAGCTAGTGGCATATTATCTATGGTGGCATTTTATGAAGTAGGTCTGTCAAACAGCCCATGCTACATTGAATTAATGCCTTGGATAACATCTGGTTTCCTTAATGTAAAATGGGGGTTACAATTTGATAGTCTAACCGTTACAATGTTAATAGTTGTAACAGTTGTATCTACATTGGTTCACATATATTCTATAGAATATATGTACTACGACCCACACGTTCCCAGATTCTTCTCATACTTATCACTGTTCACATTTTTTATGCTAGTCTTAGTAACCTCAAATAACTTCATACAGTTATTTGTCGGATGGGAAGGAGTAGGGATTTCTTCATATTTATTAATTAATTTTTGGTTTACTCGAATTCAAGCGAATAAGTCAGCAATGAAAGCTATGATTGTAAATAGAGTTGGTGATTTTGCACTGTCGTTAGGAATTATCGCAGTGTATTTTATATTTAAATCACTCGACTTCTCTACTGTCTTTGCATTATCTTATTTATTTTATGAAAAGACATTTTTATTTCTAAATTTACAATTGGATGTTGTAACTATAATTGGTATTTTACTGTTTCTCGGAGCTGTTGGTAAATCCGCTCAAATAGGGTTACACACATGGCTACCTGATGCAATGGAGGGTCCAACTCCTGTTTCAGCACTTATTCATGCAGCCACAATGGTAACGGCTGGTGTATTTCTTTTGTTACGTTGTTCACCTCTGCTAGAATATTCTAATAGTGTGTTATTTATTATTACTATTATAGGATCAGTTACTGCCTTTTTTGCAGCTACTACTGGTGTAGTCCAAAATGATTTGAAACGTGTTATAGCCTATTCAACATGTAGTCAACTTGGTTATATGGTGTTTGCATGCGGTATCTCTTGTTATTCAGTCAGTATGTTTCATCTCATGAACCATGCTTTCTTTAAAGCATTGCTATTCTTAAGTGCGGGTTCAGTAATTCATGCATTAAATGATGAGCAAGACATGAGAAAAATGGGTGGTTTAGTCAAAATTTTACCTTTTACGTATACCATGATATTAATAGGGTCTCTATCTTTAATGGGTGTTCCATTTTTAACAGGATTTTATTCTAAAGATGTAATACTCGAATTAGCATATTCTACATATCATATACATGGTAATTTTGCACATTGGTTAGGTACAATATCAGCATTATTTACTTCATTTTACTCTTTCCGTTTAATATACTTAACTTTTTATGGTAATAATAATGGATATAGAAGTATAATAGAGCATGCACATGATGCTCCATTTATCATGGTTATTCCATTGGCAATATTATGCATTGGAAGTATATTTGTGGGATATATAACTAAAGACATGATGATTGGTATGGGAACTGACTTTTGGGGAAATTCTCTATTTACACTTCCTAAAAATCTAATTATGGTAGAGTCTGAGTTTATACCTTATTATATCAAAATGATTCCTGTTGTTTTTAGCATAATTGGAGCAAGTACTGCAGTATTATTAAATAGATATTTTTCAGGCAGCATCTATGAATTTATTACTAATGGAGTAGGAAGAAAGTTATATGCTCACTTAAATAGAAAATGGAGTTTTGATATTGTTTACAATGAGTTTATTGTTAGTAGCCTATTAAAATTTGGATATAAAATATCATTTAAGGTATTTGATAGAGGGTTGGTTGAGATAATAGGTCCTACAGGCTTAGTATATATCGTAAAAAAAACAGCAAAAGACTTTTCTAATGTCCAAAGTGGAATGATTTACCATTACGCATTTGTTTTCTTTATAGGAGTCGCAATATTTGTTACTTTATCTAGTTTGGTTCTTTATCCTTGGGGTAGTCTATTTCAAGTAAGCTCTAAATTTTTTATAATATTGAGCGTGTTATTAGTCATTAAAAGTTTAATTGACTAGTTTTAATATATATATGTATAAGAGTCTCTTATGTTATTTATTTTTATCTAATTATTTTGCTTTTGTCGCAGAACCACTAAATGTATAGTAAAGCACAAACATAAATACTATTACACCAACAAATGAAATTTGAGATCCGACTGAAGAAACATAGTTCCATGTTGCGAATGCATCAGGGTAATCAGGTATTCTTCTAGGCATACCCGCTAAACCTAAAAAATGCATAGGAAAGAATGTGACATTTACTCCAATGAATGTAATCCAAAAGTGGATTCTACCCAGAGTTTCTGGGTAGTTATATCCTGTAATTAATTTAATCCAATAGTAGAAACCTCCAAATACTGCAAACACAGCTCCCATAGACAGAACGTAATGGAAATGACCTACTACATAATATGTATCATGTAGAGCAATATCTAGTCCACTATTTGATAAAACAATACCAGTTAGACCACCAAGAGTAAATAAAAAGATAAAACCTAAAGCAAATAACATAGGAACTGTAAATCGAATTGAGCCACCCCACATTGTTGCTAACCAACTAAATATCTTAATTCCAGTAGGAATTGCAATAATCATAGTAGCAGCTGTGAAATAAGCACGTGTGTCTACATCTAGACCTACTGTATACATATGATGTGCCCATACAATAAACCCTAAGATACCAATAGACAACATTGCATACACCATACCTAAATATCCAAAAATAGGTTTATTCGAGTATGTAGCCACAATGTGGCTTATGATACCAAATCCAGGTAGAATTAGAATATACACTTCAGGATGTCCAAAGAACCAAAATAGATGTTGATATAAAACTGGGTCACCTCCTCCAGCTGGATCATAGAAAGTAGTATTAAAATTTCGATCTGTCAATAACATAGTAATTGCGCCAGCAAATAAAGGTAGTGAAAGTAATAATAAGAATGCTGTAATTAGCACGGCCCAAACAAAAAGAGGTACTCTATGCATGCTCAATCCTGGTGCTCTCATATTAAAGATAGTTGCAATGAAATTCATTGCTCCTAATAAAGAGGATATTCCGGCTAAGTGTAAGCTAAAGATAGCTAGATCTACAGAACCACCAGAGTGATACTGTATAGAAGCTAAAGGAGGATATACTGTCCATCCAGTACCTGCTCCTACCTCTACTAGAGAAGAAGAATACAACAATAGTAGTGAAGGTGGTAATAACCAAAAACTAATATTATTTAATCTAGGAAATGCCATGTCAGGAGCCCCAATCATTATGGGCACTAACCAGTTACCAAATCCACCAATCAGTGCAGGCATAACCATAAAGAAAATCATAATAAATGCATGAGCTGTAATTATAACATTGTATAATTGATGGTTTCCTTGTAATAATTGGTTACCTGGATATGCTAATTCTAATCGAATAAACATAGAATAACAAGTACCAACAATACCGGATAATAGTGCAAATACAATGTATAAAGTTCCAATATCTTTATGGTTTGTTGAAAATAGCCATTTTTGAACGTTAGTCATCTTAGTCATGTAATATATAATTGTATTTAAATCTGATAGAACTATTTTTTTTCCCATTGATGTGGGATTTTAATATAGAGTCCTTCAGACTTTTTTTTATTTGAGATAGATCATTATTGATTATAATTGGGTAATCTATACTAGAGTAATGATTATTGGTATCAATAATAGAAAGAACAGGTATATTTTGAGATCTTGCTTCTTTAGAAATCTGGGTTTTATTTCGTTCATCAAAGACGCAGATTAAATCTGAAATTTGTTTCTTATTAGTTAAAAAACCTGGTTTTATATCCAGGCTATCCATTATTCTAACGGTTCCCATACGAATTGATATATCATATATCAGAAATAGTATTCTTTTTATTTGATTCATAGTGAACTCTAAATTTATAATAGATACCCCATTTAAAATTCCGTAGATATACTTAAATAGTTTAAAATTAGAATACTTGATTTTATGACCTAGATGTGCATTTTTAGAAAGTAAATATGATATTGTTATCTTCATCTCTAATTGAATTAATATATATTAACAGCTATCGCTTATTATTTAGTAGCACTTAATTATGCATATAATAAATATGTATTGTTTTTTGGATTTATTTTAACTTTAATACTTGTCTAATTCTATCTCACTCCCTTAATGGAAGTGCCAGATATTGCATTCTGGGTCCAAGTATTATATATAACAATATAAATATTATTTAATTAATATATATAATATATGGCGAATATAACTCAGTTGGTTAGAGTATCAGTTTGTGGCATTGAAAGTCGAAGGTTCGAGTCCTTTTATTCGCCCATGGTTAGATAGCATAAAAGGACAATGCATGGATCTGCAAAATCTAACATGATGGTTCAATTCCATCTCTAGCCTTCTATTACAATGATAAAGATTTATTTCTTCAAAATGCTTATCTGAAATATGTTATTTCAGTTAACAACGTATACTTTTATGGTCATATGTATTGAGGATATTAGCATTAGATCTACCTCGTACTTATGTCTCACACAAATGTATGTGTTGATACTTTTAATAGAGGGATCTTTTCTTCTATATAGAAAATTAGATATCTCTGGTTATTCTAAATTACTAATACTAAGTCGAAAGCGTTTTTCTAGTTTTATTATTATAGTTAATCTTAAACTGTTTCTAAGCATATGTATACCTTATATATTTAGTATTAAAGTGTTGGGTGCTACTGTCAAGCCTATTGATTATATCTTATTCTTTCTTTCTTTAATTCTTTATTTTATAACTCTAAATTTTATCATAGTCTTATTTCGAAGAAATAAATATAATTATTATGTTATATACATAATAAGTATATGTATATACATACCGATATATATATCGAATATATATATACCGATTACTAACATAGATATAGCATATATATATATGTTATATACCATTATTATGCTATTATATATATATTCATATAATAAATATATAGAGTACATATACCATCAAACATAAAATGAATTTTAATGATATTATCAGTGATATGATCATACGTATCAAGAACGCTCAGGCGAGAAAGCTAATGTCTACCAAATGTTTACATAGCAACACAACATTATCAATACTAAATGTATTATACGAAGAGGGATATATTAGAGGATACAAACAATTAAATTTTAAGGAGTTGGAAATTTATTTGAAATATTATTTAGATAAACCAGTTATAGAAAACATTAAACGTGTTTCTAAACCTGGTCGTAGAGTATACTATAGCATTAAAGACATCTTAAATACAGATTCATCTGAATTATATATATTATCTACATCAAAAGGTATACTTTCGTCAACTAAGGCAAATAGAATGAAATTAGGTGGCGAAGCTTTATTTAAAATATCCTAATGAGATTATTTAAAACAAACCCAGTTCTCTCTGTAGTTGAGAAAATGTTAGGCACATATATGTGCCCTACTATTATTAGCTATTGGTGGAGCTTTGGTTCATTAGCGGCTATTTGTTTAGGTGTACAACTAGTAACAGGTATTATTTTAGCAATGCATTATACGCCTCATATAGACTACGCATTTTTAAGTGTTGAGCATATTATGAGAGACGTTAACTATGGATGGCTATTAAGATACCTGCATGCAAATGGTGCATCAATGTTTTTTATTGTAGTTTACCTACATATATTTAGAGGAATATATTATTCATCTTATACTTATCCTAGAGAAATGGTATGGAATACAGGGGTTGTGATATACATATTAATGATGGCTGCAGCTTTTATGGGATACGTTTTACCTTGGGGTCAAATGAGTCTATGGGGTGCAACTGTTATAACTAATATGTTTTCTGCAATACCAGTTTTTGGTAAATATATAGTACATTTACTATGGGGAGGCTTTTCTGTGGACAATGCAACATTAAATAGATTTTTTAGTTTACATTATCTAATTCCATTTATTATTGCTGCGATGGCTTCTTTACACGTAGTATTAAAGCAAATCGATGGATCTAGTAATCCCATTGGAGTCCAACTAAATCATGATCAGTTACAATTTCATCCTTATTTTACATTTAAAGACTTTTTAGTGTTTGTATTGTTTTTTATCTTTTTTTCCGTTTTTGTCTTTTATTATCCCAATGTATTAGGTCATGCTGATAATTATATACCTGCTAATCCAATGGTAACCCCGCCTCACATTGTGCCTGAATGGTACTTTTTACCTTTTTATGCAATACTAAGATCTATTCCAGATAAGTTAGGAGGTGTCATTGCTATGGCAGGTGCCATTTTAGTTTTATTTGCTTTACCTTTTTTAAACAAGTCAAACATCCGTAGCTCTTGGTTTAGACCAATGTATAAACCATTTATTTGGGTTTTTGTATCTACTTGGCTAATTCTAGGATGGATCGGTGGTGAATTGGTTGAAACTCCTTATTTAGAGATCGGACAAATATTTACAGTAATATATTTCTTGTTTTATCTAGCCGTCATACCCGGTATTTCTCTATTAGAGAATTATTTAAATGAATTAGATTATAGTGATATTAATTAAGTTTGATTAATAATGTTATTTATAAGAGTAACGCCTCCATATGTAATTTTCAAAATTATGATTAGATCCGTAAAAGCAACATCAAATTATTTATCAAAACACTACAAAGGAAAATCTTTTATTGGTAGACAAGGAGAAAACTTTAATAAATTTAACATTAGAGTCGAAAAAGGCCTATCTAGTATTTTTAAGGATAGAAAATTAAAGAAAAGAAATAATAGAAAGGTATCTATCTCAAATATCAACAGCTCGCTAAGTGGTTTAAACATTAACTATTCTAGATTTATATATTATATCTGCAGAAATAACATATGTTTAAACAGACAAATGCTTTCAGCAATGGCTTTGAGCGAGAAAAAGAGTGTAGCCTCTCTGTTATATCTAATAAATTATAAATAAAGTAATGAATATTACTAACTATATTTTCAACATATATGCTATTTTAATAGTGCTTTCATCTTTAATGGTCATTGCATCTATTAATCCTATACATTCAGTATTATTTTTAATATTAGTTTTCTTTAATGCTTCTGCGCTATTGGTCCTACTAGAAGTAGAGTTTCTAGCTATGATTTTTCTAATTATTTATGTTGGTGCCATTGCAGTACTTTTTCTATTCGTTGTAATGATGCTAAATATTAAAATTATAATTTCTAACGTTAATATTCTAAAATATCTTCCTATTGGTGGAGTAATTGCATTTATCTTTTTAATAGAAATAGCTTTATTTTTAAACTATGACTTGGTTGTAGTCAGTGATGGCTTGGGCATTGAGTATGTTGAATGGATAAAACAATTAGGTCATGTTACAAACTTAGAATCGATTGGTAGACTAATGTATACTTACTATTATGACTTATTTTTAATTTCTGGTTTTATATTGCTTGTAGCAATGAATGGAGCTATAGTATTGACTTTACACATAAATACCGAAGTTAAACGTCAAAACA
>Ga0210046_1000488_pt1 | contig 37776 bp, 40 predicted proteins | sample CryGeyCG2114_250_FD_185461 | JGI IMG/M metagenome (GOLD analysis project Ga0210046, IMG submission 185461) | Groundwater microbial communities from aquifer - Crystal Geyser CG18_big_fil_WC_8/21/14_2.50 (SPAdes) (version 2) | ecosystem: Environmental > Aquatic > Deep subsurface > Groundwater ...
AATCGCATTTTCATTATCAGATAAGTCTAAATTATTGTTTGAAAATAAAAATTATAATCTTCAATCCAAATTATCTCATTTACTGTTTTTGCCTTTTATTGGCGCTATTTCTCTAATTTCACTTTACTGAATTAATCAAATATGCCACAACAACTTTGGGGAATAGACTTAGGGGGAACAAAAATCGAAGGCGTAGTACTGCAGTCGAAAGACAATCCTACGGTTTTGATTAGGAAAAGGATCGATACCGAGGCGGATAAAGGCTACGAGCATACCTTGAACAGAATCAAGCTTTTGGTAGATATGCTGATTGCCGAAGTGGGCGAACCCCCAAAGATTATAGGAATGGGTACGCCAGGTAAAATAGATCCTGCCTCAGGCCTGATGAAAAACAGCAACTCTCAAGCGCTCAACGATCGGCCTTTCAAATTAGATTTAGAGCAACTTTTAGGTATTCCTTTGATCGTTGCCAATGATGCCAATTGCTTTGCGTTAGCGGAAACCAAAATGGGGGCAGTGCCAGAAGCCGACCCCAATGCAAAGGTCGTTTTTGGAGTAATCATGGGTACAGGTGCTGGCGGTGGAGTGGTGGTCAATGGACAGGTGATTCACGGAAAACACGGTATTGGTGGTGAATGGGGGCATAATTTTTTGGATGAATCAGGAGGCCTTTGCTATTGTGGTAAAATAGGTTGTGTTGAGAAGGTAATCGCAGGCCCAGCGCTAGAAAAGTTTTATGCCGAAATTTCTGGTGATTCGAAGCGACTTAGGGAAATTATTGCCTTGGCACGGCAGGGGGAAGATCGACATGCTGTTGCCACTTTAGAAAGACTTATCCGATTCTTTGGCCAAGCACTCTCGGTGGTGATCAATATTATCGATCCAGATGTAATCGTTTTGGGTGGTGGTGTAGGCAATATCGATGAACTCTACACACTCGGAGTAGCCGAAGTTGAAAAGCACATTTTTAACGATAAGCTAGAAACTAAAATAATTAGGCCTAAGCTTGGCGATAGCGCGGGCGTTTTTGGCGCAGCTTTCCTTAGTGTTTAAATTGGCTCGAAATTAATTGCGCTTGACGCCTAAGATATTTAGAAACAAACTATTAATTTTAGTTTTACTAAATATTATAGATCATGATCAAGGGAAGGGGAGCGCAAAGCCAAGTGAAAAATCGTTTTCTGGCACACGAATATGTGCTTGAACACCTAGAAGCCATCGATGAATTTGAAGGAGAAAATCCAAATACCAAATACATCGAAATCTTCCCCAAAACCATCGTCAATAAGGTAGAAAGTCCCGATGTCGGAATGGAATTTTCGCTTAATCCCTACCAAGGTTGCGAGCATGGCTGTATTTACTGCTACGCCCGCAATACGCATGAATATTGGGGCTATAATGCTGGGCTGGATTTTGAAAAGGTGATTCTTTATAAAACGTCTGCTCCTAGATTGCTCGAAAAGCACTTCCAAAACCCAAATTGGCAAGCGCGCACCATTGTCCTTTCCGGCAATACAGATTGCTACCAACCTATTGAGCAAAAACTGCAAATTACCCGAAAGCTGCTGGAGGTGTTTCTTAAATACAAACACCCTGTTGGCATTATTACCAAGAACGCGACCATCACACGCGATCTGGATATCATTGGGCCATTGGCGGATTTGAACCTTGTCAGTGTTTACTTTAGCCTCACTACTTTGGATGAAGAGGTGCGCAGAAAGATGGAACCACGAACTGCTTCGGCCAGTAAAAAATTAAAGGCCATTGAGGAATTGCGAAAAAGGGGAGTGCCTGTCAATATTATGATTGGCCCAATTATTCCTGGGCTCAACGACCACGAAATTCCAGCCTTGATGGAAGCTGCCGCCAATGCAGGAGCGCAAAGTGCTGGTTATACCATGGTGAGACTGAATGGTGCCATTGGCCAAGTGTTTGAGCATTGGGTAGTTGAAGCTTTTCCAGATCGTGCGGATAAAATCTTGAATCAAATCAAGTCAGCCCATGGCGGAAAACTCAACGACAGCCGCTTTGGGAATAGGATGAAAGGGGAAGGTTTAATGGTGCAATCCATCCAACGCCTGTTCGAACTTTCCAAAGCCAAGTACTTCTCAGGAGCGCCTCATCGTCCACCCCTCCGCACCGACTTATTTGTAAAAACCAATAAAGGGCAGATGGGCTTGTTTTAGATAGTATATAGTATTGAGTATATGGTATTTAGACTCGCAATTTAACATGGTGGGTCGGTTAATGTGAGGTCAAGGCTAATAGAAAGCCACCAGCACCAGAAAATAAATCTATAAGCCAACTCATTTTTCCTTCTTAATCCTGAGTCCGTTCTTTAGACTTCCTGATTGTATATCTACAGGGCCATTGTGTTCAAGAACCTTTTTGATGATCAAATACTTCCAAAGAAGTTTTGCCAGAGGTAATAAAATTAGGGTTGCCATCCATTCCATATTCGATCATTTAAACTCGTTAATGTGTTCCCAAAATGTGGCCACATTATAAATTGAAATGAAGGACAACAAAAAAGGGACTGATTTTCAGTTTGTTAAACTTTAAATCGCGTCCCGCTATAAATGTAAGAAGTTAATTTTGAGCTTGTCAAGCTTGACAACTAAAAGTTTCCCACATACTTACGCGAAAGTTATCCACGTTATTCCCATCAATCTGCTATCAGAATTAGAAATCGCTTTTAATTTTCTTCTTATAGCCTCCTCAAAAGACTTTCCATCGAAGTAGTTTCTTTCAATTTGCCTTTTAGCTCATCGATGGAAACCCTGATTTGAGAAAGGTCATCTCTATCTCTGATGGTAACCGTATTGTCTTCTAAGGTTTGGTGGTCTATGGTCACGCAATAAGGCGTACCAATGGCATCTTGTCTTCTGTATCGTTTACCAATCGCATCTTTTTCATCGTATTGACAATTGAAATCATACTGAAGTTCGGCAAGAATTTCTCTTGCTTTTTGTGGCAATCCCGACTCGTCCTTCTTCAATAATGGCAACACCGCCACTTGATAAGGCGCTAATGGAGCAGGGATTTTCAAAACCGTTCTTTCGCTGCCGTCTTCCAGAATTTCTTCGGTATAAGCTGCACTCAAAACAGACAGGAACATTCTATCTAAACCTACCGAAGTCTCTACCACATAAGGCACAAACGATTCGTTTTCAACCGTATCGAAAAACTGTAGCTTTTTGCCGGAATGCTCTTCATGCGCTTTTAAATCGAAGTCAGTTCTTGAGTGAATGCCTTCCAATTCTTTAAAGCCCATCGGAAAATCAAATTGAATATCGGCAGCTGCGTTTGCGTAGTGCGCCAAGTTCAAATGGTCATGGAAGCGATATTTTTCAGCACCCAAACCTAAAGTCTGGTGCCATTTCATTCTTCTTTCTTTCCATTGCTCGTAATACGCCAATTCTTCTCCTGGTTTTACAAAGAATTGCATTTCCATTTGCTCGAATTCGCGCATTCTAAAAATGAATTGACGGGCAATAATTTCATTTCTGAAGGCCTTACCAATTTGGGCAATCCCAAAAGGCACTTTCATTCTACCCGATTTTTGAACGTTCAAGAAATTGACGAAAATTCCCTGGGCAGTTTCGGGCCTTAAGTAGATTTTACTCGCACCATCAGCAACAGAACCTAATTCAGTGGAGAACATCAGGTTGAACTGACGCACATCGGTCCAGTTTTTAGAACCAGAAACAGGATCTGCGATGCCTAACTCTTCGATCAAGGCTTTAACATCTGCCAAATCCCCAGTATCCAGTCCTTTGGCCAAGCGGGCATTGATCTCGTCAATTTTCTCTTGGTTGCGAAGTACGTTTGGGTTGGTGGCTAAGAATTGTGCCTTGTCAAAAGCATCTCCAAAACGGTTTTGCGCTTTTTCGACCTCCTTATCAATTTTGGCTTCAATCTTGGCAATATACTCTTCTACCAGAACGTCAGCTCGGTATCTTTTTTTCGAATCCTTATTGTCGATCATTGGATCGTTAAAGGCATCCACATGGCCAGAGGCTTTCCAAGTGGTAGGGTGCATAAAAATAGAAGCATCGATACCAACGATGTTTTCATTCATTTGCACCATGGCTTTCCACCAATATTGCTTGATGTTATTTTTTAGTTCAACACCATTCTGACCGTAATCATAGGCCGCTGCTAATCCATCATAGATTTCGCTTGATTGAAAAATAAAACCGTATTCTTTTGCGTGCCCTGCAATCTTTTTGAGCAGATTATCGTCATTTTGTGCCATGCCGCAAAGATATGGAAAAGGCTTTCAACAACTACAATGCATCGGTGAAAAAGGAATTTGAATTCTTTCCATGGACGGCATAATCCTTGAGGCCTTTTTCGAGTCTACAAACTCATAATTCATATATTTGCTTCGCATGAAGAGAAAATTTTCCATAGTAGTACTTGTTTTGGCGGTGATTGTAGGTGGAATTGTTGCTTTCCAACAATACAGGCTTTACCGCACCAAGCAATACAGCCCCATTGAACATGCAGTTTATAATAACAACTTCATCAATATCGAAATCGCCTACAGCCGACCTTTCAAAAAAGACCGTGTGATTTTTGGCGATTTGGTGCCCTATGGCGAATGGTGGAGGACTGGGGCGAATGAGGCGACTACCATTCGACTGTCGAGGGATATTTCTTTTTCAGGCCAAATCTTGAAGGCAGGGCTCTATTCGTTGGTCACTTTTCCGGGTGAAAAGGAATGGGATATCGTTTTCAACAGTAAAATCCCTGATTGGGGCACTTCTTATTTCCCCGAGGAAGATGTGCTCAAGGTAAAAGCCAAAGTAGAGGCTTTGCCCGAGGTGGTTGAGCAGTTTACCATTGATTTTTCGGAAGAGAACGGAAGTCCTTTGTTGATTTTGGCTTGGGATAAAACGAAAGTAACTACTCCGTTTTCTGTGCTTTAAGCACTGAATTAATCCCCTATTTTTTTTAAACACAATCGGAGCAATTCATCCACTTTGATCTTTTCATGTTACAAGGTCAGACGGCTTTATGCCTTAAGGTGATCAAAACCTCAATGCTTATGGCGGTCGGACCGATAGGGTGTACTTGGATTACTGAAAAGATTTCTGCGAAATGACTTCCTGATAACTATCTGTTTTTCAATTTGTTGATTTGTTCGTTTTGGGTTTGCTTGAAGATCTTTTCCAAGCTTGAAAGCTGAAATTTCCTAACGACAAATAAACCATCGCTAACTTCTTTCATCCAAGCTTGCGTAAAACACAAAATATATGAGGTCGATTTTAAAAATGATGATGGTGAGTTTAGCGCTGGTTGCTGGGCTACACCTACAGGGACAAGACGCAAACAAAACGCTGTTACAAACAGAATTGATGGCCAAAGAACTTGGTTTGAACGCGAAGCAAAAAGCAGAACTCGATAAGGAGTTAAAGGCAAATCAGCAGGATCGAAAAGAGAAAATGGAAAAGCTCAGGGCCATGCGCGAAGAGATGAAGCGTGATGCTTTTGTGGAACAGCAAGCCCGCGAAGCCCGACTTAAAAGTATTCTTACGGAAGAGCAATTTGCAAAGCTGGAAGCAATGAAAGCCGAGAGAAGTAGTGGTCAAATGAGAGGCCAAGCCAATTTTGGGCGAAAGAATTTTCAGGACAGGGGCAGGACGCCAATGATGAAAAGAAAGATGCTTTTAGAAAAAAGACGTCAGTCCCTTCAAGAGAATAAAGAAAAAGGTGACGGAGGTAATTAGTATCGGTTGTTAAGAAAAGGGAATCTTGACTTGCAGTCGTCCCGAATTTGATTCGGGATTTCAACGAAAAAGCTGGTTGATCGAGGGATTCTGAACCAAGTTCAGAATGACCTCTACAACCTTTCAAGATTCCCTCTTTACTTTTAGAAAAATTCCTTCACTTTATCGAAGAAGCCTTTTTCACCTTTTTCAGGTTTTGGCTGCATATTTTCCGAATCTCTCAGTTTTTCTAGCAGTTGTTTTTCTTCAGAAGTCAATTTCTTAGGAGTCCAAACATTCAAATGGATCAGTTGGTCTCCCTTTCCATAACCATTCAAATCTTTGATCCCTTTTCCCTTCAAGCGAAGCATTTTTCCGCTTTGAGTTCCTGGATCAATTTTGATTCTTACTTTGCCTTCGATGGTGGGCACTTCAACGCTTGTGCCAAGTGCCGCATCTGTGAAACTGATAAAAAGATCGTACAACACGTTGTTGCCGTCTCTTTTTAGATCATCATGTTCTTTTTCTTCGATTACGATAAGCAAATCGCCTGCTACGCCTCCACCAGGCGCCATATTTCCTTTGCCCGACATTGAAAGCTGCATTCCTTCCGCAACACCCGCAGGTATTTTGATAGGAATAATCTCTTCTTTCATTTCCAATCCAGTGCTATCGACACCAGCAGGACGATGATCTAAAATTTTACCGCTGCCATGGCAGGTGCTACAAGTACTGGCCGAAACCATTTGGCCGAGCATGGTATTGACTACCTTTTTTTGTTGGCCAGAGCCACCGCAAGTAGAACAAGTTTTGAAAGTAACCCCATCGGCATTGACCAAGCGGTTTACTTTTATTTTTTTCTCTACTCCGTTTGCGATTTCATCCAGGGTGAGTTTAAGCTTGATTCTTAGGTTAGAACCTTTGCGCTGACGACTGCCACCTCGGCCTCCGCCAAAGAAACTATCGAATGGGCTTCCGCCACCACCACCAAAAATATCTCCGAATTGAGAGAAGATATCTTCCATGTTCATGCCGCCACCTTGGCCACCGCCAAAACCACCGCGCATGCCATCATGACCGAAGCGATCGTACTGTGCACGTTTTTCGGCATTGCTCAGAATCTCGTAAGCCTCAGCAGCTTCTTTGAATTTTTCTTCGGCCTCTGGGTTGTCTGGGTTTTTATCTGGGTGATACTTAATCGCCATTTGTCGATAAGCCTTTTTTAGCTCATCGGCAGTAGCAGTTTTGCTTACCCCTAAAATATCGTAGTAGTCTCTTTTTGCCATTTTATGCTCCTATCACCACTTTTGCAAAACGGATAACCTTATCTCCTAAGAAATATCCTTTCTCAACCGTATCTATAATTTTGCCTTTCAGCTTTTCGTCTTCTACCGGAAATTGGGTTACTGCTTCATGCAATTCGGGGTCAAAATCTCCACCTTTTTCGGTTTTCATCAACTTTAAGCCTTTGGTTTCCAAAGTTTTAGAAAGTTTCTGATGGATCAATTTGAAGCCTTCTTTGATCGCTTCAATTTCGGTTTGTTTTTCGTTGGCCAACTGAGCTCTTTCAAAGTCATCAATGGTCGGGATCAATTCCGACATCAGGTCTTGCGAAGCCGTTTTGATGAGATCAATTCTTTCTTTGGCGTTCCTTCTTCTAAAATTTTCAAACTCAGAGTAAAGCCTCAAATATTTGTCTTTGGCTTCTGCCAATTCCATTTGCAACTTCTCTTCCGCACTCAACAACTCCTCCTCTGGGGCTTCTTCCTGTTCAAGATCCGTTTCTGCAGCGGTATCTGTTAGCTCATTTTCAGCAGTTGAGTTTTCAACCTGCTGCCCTTCTTCATTCTCCAGAATTTCGTTCTTATTCTTCATTGATACTTTATTCGTTTTGAAAAAATGCTTTAACCTATTTTTCATTGTCAGGTAGTATTACCCAAAGTTGAAATGATTGGGGGTCATTTTTTCGTCTTAAAAACATGCGCTCGGCTACAATTATATTGCCAAGCTCAATTAGATGTCATTCTGACATAAATAGTAATGGCTCTTTTTAAATCGCTGTCAACGATGCGTCTCAAAGCTTAAAATCTTACTGATTATTGAGCTTTTTCCAAATCAGATCTTTGAGTTCTACCAAGCCCATATTGGCCACTGACGATATGAAAAGGGCAGGGACATTTTTCGGTAAAAACGACTTCATTTCTTCCATCATTTGCTCGTCTAGCATATCAGATTTTGATATGGCCAAAATTCTCTCTTTGTCCAAAAGCTCTGGATTGAACTTGGTGAGTTCGCCCAATAAAATTTGATATTCTTTCTCGATATTGTCAGCATCTGCAGGAACCATGAAGAGCAGAAGAGAATTTCGTTCAATATGCCTTAAAAACCTGATTCCTAGCCCTTTTCCTTCCGCTGCTCCTTCGATAATCCCTGGGATATCGGCCATAACGAATGATCTATGATCGCGGTAAGGCACTACGCCCAAGTTGGGTACAAGGGTTGTAAAGGGGTAGTCTGCGATTTCTGGTTTTGCAGCAGAAAGCACGGAAAGCAAAGTGGATTTACCAGCATTGGGGAAACCGACCAAACCTACATCGGCAAGCAATTTTAACTCAAGGACAAAAAGATTTTCTATGCCTGCTTCTCCTGGTTGCGCGTAGCGTGGTGTTTGATTTGTGGCGGTTTTGAAATTTTCGTTCCCTAATCCGCCACGACCTCCCTGAGCGAGGATTCTTTCTTCTCCATCTTCTGTAATTTCAAAAACTACTTCGCCAGTATGTGCATCTTTGGCAACAGTACCCAATGGTACTTCAAGGATGATATCTTTTCCATCTGCTCCGGTGCTGCCATGCCCAGAACCCCCTTCTCCGTTTTCGGCAAAGACGTGTTTTTGGAAACGAAGGTGAAGCAATGTCCAAAGATTAGTGCTTCCTCTTAAAATAATATGGCCACCACGACCACCATTACCGCCATCGGGACCGCCTTTTGGAACGTGCTTTTCTCTTCTTAAATGAACAGCACCAGCGCCACCATTACCAGATCGGCAATAAAGTCTAACATGATCGATAAAGTTTGTACTGGCCATAAGCGTTGAATGAAAATAAAAAAGATGATCAGCAGAGGGCTAATCATCTTCAAATTTATACTTTTTATTACAGATTAAGCGTAGTGCCCGTCAATGGCGAGTGAAATCTGATCGAAGATGCCTTCGATAGAACCCACTCCGTTTACTTTGCAAATTTTATTTTGATGGGTATAGAACTCGGCAACGGGTACGGTTTTATTCAAGTATTCCTGAATTCGAACGTTGATTTTTTCCTCATTTTGATCGTCAGCTCTTCCCGAAGTCTTTCCTCTTTCCAAAAGTCTTTTTTTCAATTCCTCTTCTGGTACATTGAGCATGATCATGCAAGCAATGGAGGTTTCGTGCTTCGCCAATAAAGCATCGAGTGCTTCGGCTTGGGCGACTGTTCGCGGAAAACCATCGAAAATAAAGCCTGGAGCAGTTTTGAATTCGTTGATGGTTTCGTCCACCATTCCAATCACAACTTCATCAGGGACTAGTTTTCCGTTGTCCATAAACGATTGGGCTTTTTTACCCAAATCGGTTCCTTCCCCTAAATGCTTCCTGAATAAATCTCCAGTAGAGATGTGTTTAAGGCCATACTTAGCAATGATTTTTTCACTCTGAGTACCTTTTCCCGCGCCTGGAGGGCCAAATAAAACGATATTAACCATTTATTGATTGGATTTTTTTGAAGGTTCAAATATAGTGAAGGAAAATTTACTCGCCCTTCAATTGATAAATATCTTTGAGGTTTCGACCATGACCGTCATAATCGAGACCATAACCTACCACGAACTTCTCTGGTATTTCGAAACCAACAAAGTCCAATTTAAGGTTCTTTTCTAACTTTTCGGGTTTTAATAAAAGCGTTGCCACTTTAATGGACTTAGGGCCTCTTTCTTGAAAGAAATTAATGACTTGTGCCATGGTGATTCCCGTATCGATGATGTCTTCGATGAGGATAAGGTGGCGACCAAAAACGTTTTCTTGCAATCCTAAAACTTGTTTTGCGGCTCCAGAGCTGCTCATTCCTTTGTAGGAAGACATCCTAATGAATGCGATTTCGCTTGGGATATTCACGGTTTTCATCAAATCGCTGGCAAACATGAAGGAGCCATTTAAAATCCCGATGAACAAAGGGTTTTTGGATTTATACTCTTTATTAATTTCTTCGGCAATAGTAGCAACACGTTGCTGAATATCAGAGTCTTTGAGATAGACTTCAAACTCTTTGTCGCGAACTTTTATACTTTCCAATGATCTAGAAATTTCGTGCAAGTTATATATTTCAAAGGGTTTTCATAAGCTCTTGGTAGAGGGCAATCATGCAAACGATGTCGTGTTTGTGTACTTTTTCGTCTGGGCTATGCACATGATCTTCTGGCGCACCGATAAAACACCAGTCAAAAGGGTAGGGGGAAAGTTGTAGTTCACGCCCATCGCTGGAGCCAGCACCTTCCACCTCAATTTGATAATCGATGCCTGATTTATCAGCGATTTCAATGATTTTTTCCACAAAACTTCTTCTCGGGATATTGCGGTCACGCATGGAAATGGCAACACCTTCGCCATGCAAAACGCCTTCCGTTACCCAGGTAATGTCCGAAATGAGTGCTTGTTTCACTCCCCAATTTTCATACATATGTTTGGCCAGGTAGGGGACTCCACCGCCTCCGTGTTCTTCCCAACAAGAAAAGGCGATAACACCATTTTCCAGAGTTTCGGCAACTTTCAGTGCATTGAAAATGCCTAGCCTATTGTCCAAATAGCATGATTGAACATAATCTTTGGTGTCTCTAAAATCACTTTTAAAAACCAGCTCTGTCCCCCTGGCTATTCCTCTTGGAAATTTGTAGAACAACTGACCATCATCTTCTAACAGTGTGCACTCTATTGGGCCTAGGCGATCATGCCCCACTAAGGTATATCCTGATTCTGCCTTAGGGCCACCAATGGCCACCAATTGGTCATTGTAACGCACAGTAAAACCGATGCTGTCCATATGAGCGAAAATGGCTGTGCGCGGTGTTCCAAACTTGAGCATTAGGCAATCCTGAAATTCATCACCATGAATTACTTCGGGCTTGACTGTCCATTTTGAGGCATTCGCCTCAACATAGTCTAAGATGAATTCTTTCATGGCCACTTCGTTTCCCGAAGGCGCATGTATTTGGCAAAGCGTTTTTAGCAAATGGAAATCCATAAATCAGAATTTGGGCAAAAATAAACTTGTAATTGTTCTCAGCCTAAATTTGACAAGCATATTCATCTTTCAAACTTAATTATCTGAATGAGCCAATGTTTCCGTTAAATTTGTGAGCCAAAAAGTAAGGATGTTCGTACTTAATCACTCCAACAGTATCGCCAATAGCTACTTAGCTGATCTTCGAAATATTGCAGTACAAGAGGATCGGCTTAGGTTTAGAACTAATCTGGAAAGATTGGGAGTACTGATGGCATATGAGGTTTCTAAGACCTTAGATTTCGAATCAAAAACGATTTCAACTCCCTTAAAGGAGACTTCCGTTCAAGTGCCTAATGATGATATTGTGCTGATTGCTGTTTTGAGAGCGGCCCTGCCTTTTATGGATGGCTTTTTGAAAATCTTTGATAGGGCTTCGGTGGGTTTTGTGGGGGCTTGGAGAAAAGAAGGTGGAGGCTCGATTGAAGTGGCTTTGGATTACGTAGCGGCTCCTGATTTGAACGGCAAAACTTTGATTTTAGTAGACCCTATGTTGGCCACAGGAAAATCATTAGTGCGTGTATTGAATGAAATTTTAAAAAATGGCAGTCCAAAAAAAATGCATTTCTGTTCGGTAATATCCGCCCCTGAAGGAATTGATTACGTAAAAAGTAATGTCAAAATGGATTATCAAATGTGGACCTGGGCTGTTGATGAAAAATTGAATGAACAATCTTATATCGTCCCAGGCCTCGGGGATGCCGGAGATCTTTCTTTTGGGTCAAAACTCTAATTGATGTTTTTAAATATTCTCATTCTTGTTGTTGGTTTGGTCACCTTGATTCTTGGTGGCGAAGTGTTGGTAAAGGCGGCTTCCAAACTAGCCTTAAGGTTCAATATCAGTCCTTTGGTAGTTGGCCTTACCGTTGTAGCTTTTGGTACCTCGGCTCCTGAATTACTAGTGAGCCTTAATTCAGCCTTAAAGGGTTCACCCGATTTTGCATTGGGTAATGTTGTGGGATCTAATATTTCGAATTTGACATTGGTCCTTGGATTGGCTGCTCTTGCAGGGCTAATACCCATAAAGAAAGACAGTGCCAGAAGAGATTGGCCCATTACCTTGTTTTCTTCCGCTTTACTATATGTTTTTTGTTATGATCTTTTGATCAGCTCAATCGAAGGTATAATTCTTTTTGCTCTTTTGCTGCTGTACCTTTTTATGCTTATTCGAGCCACAAAAAAGCAAAACAGAGCAGAAGACAGTCTTGAAAAACCCAAGGACGCCAATACTAGATGGCATATTACCAAGGATGTTTTTCAAATGTGCTTTGGAATTTTGTGTCTTTATTTTGGTGCGGATTGGTTTATTGAAGGTGCACAGACTATTGCCGAGAATGCAGGAGTTTCTCAACGCGTGATCGGGTTGACGGTGTTGGCTTTGGGTACGAGTCTACCCGAACTTTTCACATCTGTGATTGCGGCCAGAAAGGGCGAAACCGATTTGGCTTTAGGTAATCTTTTAGGCTCGAATATTTTCAACATCTTCTCAATTATAGGGATTACTGCCATCATTAAACCACTGAAGGTTAATCCAGAAATACTACGAACGGATTTTCCTTGGATGTTAGGGATCACCATCATCATTCTTCCGCTCATGGTTTTCCGTAGAAGACTGGGAACACCTTCGGGCATAGTGCTGTTGCTAACTTATGGTGCTTATCTGTACTTCTTGTTATAGTTATGCTGGAAAAAATTCTGACTTATATAGGTATTTATTTATTGGCCTGCCTCAAGTCCATTTTACCGCCTTTATTAGGTCCAGGAGTTGGAATGAGCCCAGTAGAGATCATTGTGATTACTATGGCAGGATTGATGACGAGTGTGGTGCTGTTCTCATTTTTAGGTGAAAAAATTAAAAAGGATGTGCTGCCTTTGTTTATCAAAAAGCAGGTAAAATTTTCCCCACGAAGTAGGCGAATGGTCCGGATTTGGGCTAAATATGGCGTCATTGGCACTTGTTTTTTGACGCCATTGATATTGTCTCCAATTGGTGGTTCATTGTTGGTCTCCACAGTAGGTGCTCCGCGAAAGCAGGTATTTTTCTACATGTTTATTTTTGGTTTGTTCTGGTCGGTTTTATGGACTTTCTCTGTGGATTGGTTGATTAACTTGGGCTTGATTAATTCGAATTGATTGTATCTTAGTAGGAATGAAACCAAAGCTCTATATCATTGCTGGTTGTAATGGGGCAGGCAAAACAACCGCTTCATTTACAATTCTCCCTGAAATATTAAATGTCCAAGAATTTGTTAATGCTGATGAAATAGCCAGAGGCATCTCACCATTCCAACCAGAAAAGGCAGGTATTGAGGCAGGGAGAATAATGTTAGAGCGCATTGATGATTTGATCGCCCGCAAGGTAGATTTTGCTTTTGAAACCACCTTAGCAACCAGAAGTTATGCTGGCAAAATCAAGAAAGCAAAAGTACAGGGCTATTACGTGATTTTAATCTTCTTTTGGCTCGAAAGCATTGAATTGGCAAAAGAAAGAGTGAATGTCCGAGTAAGTGAAGGAGGACATAATATTCCAGAAGATATAATTGAGCGGAGGTACAATAGAGGGTTAAGAAATTTCTTTCAACTATACCAAAATGAAGTTGACGAATGGATGTTTATGGACAACTCATATGGCAACTTCGATTTAATATCAAAGAGTGATCAGCACAAAAATCAGATTGTGATTAATGATGAAATTTGGTCAACTTTAGAGCGTAATTGCTATGAAAAATAATACTAAATCTGAGGAGTTGTCTGACAAAGTTGTCAGAGGATTAAAACTGACAAAAGAGCGACTTTTAGCTTCTAAAAAGGCTTCTGGAGGCACTTTGGTCTTTATGAAGGATGGAAAGATCGTCAAGGTGAAGGCTTCAGATCTTTAAGTAACCTAGTTTTTCTGATCAACCATAAATACTGATTACTCCTCATCTGGCAACATCTCAATATCCTGAATCAGCACCCTTTTAGAGATGGCTTGACCAGTAAGCGTTGCTGCTAAACCGCCCATGGCGGTTTCTTTATAGCGAGTTTCCATACTCTGACCTACTTCGCCCATAGCTTCAACACATTCATCTACAGGAATTACTGCATTCACATTGGCCAAAGCAATTTGAGCAGAACTATTCGCAATAGCCGCAGCACTTGCATTTCGAACTACGCAAGGCACTTCAACAAGACCAGCCACTGGATCGCAAATCAATCCAAGCATGCATTGAATGGTAATGGCCACAGCATTAAAAACTTGATCTATAGTTCCACCAAGGCAATAAACAATTGCACCAGAAGCCATAGCCGCTGCACTGCCAGTTTCAGCTTGACAACCGCCCACAGCACCAGCGATAGAAGCACGCTTTTCCATAATCAAAGCAATACCTGCACTGACTAGCAATGCCTCGTGAATTTTATGGTCAGGAATATCATGTAACTCTTGAAAAGTAACTAAAACGCCAGGGATAATGCCCGAAGCTCCAGCCGTGGGTGCAGCCACCACTCTGCCCATACAAGAATTAACTTCTTTAGCAGCCAATGCTCTTGAGATCAGCACTTGAAATTCTCTAGAAAGCACCGTTACGGGATGATTGTACACCTTTTTTGCTCCGTTGTTGATCATGCCCGAGCGTGAGGTCATATCTTCTGTGAGGCCGGTTTGGACGGCATCCTTCATCACATTATAGGCATTTTCTAAATTTGCCCAAATGAATTCTTCGGTGCGTTGTTTTTGCTGTACCTCATATTCAATCACAGGTTCGAAAAGTTGAACATTGTGTGACTCACAGTAGGTTTTCCACCCTTTAAAATCCTCGAAAAGAAAGCTCATTTCAGTTAAATTTTGACAAAGCTAAGTCATTTTGTGCAAACGATTGAAAAAGCCAGATGATTCCATAATTATATTTAAAAGATTGCCTACTAGCTCAGCATCGTTATAAACACTTGAATACCGAAACGATTAAAACTAAACTTCGCCTATCTTTGCGGCATGGAATTGAAGAACGATCTGATTTTACGTGCTGCCAGAGGCGAAAAGACTGAAAGAACTCCAGTATGGTTAATGCGCCAAGCTGGGAGAATTTTACCTGAATATCGTGCGGTTCGCAATAGCTTGAGCGGCTTTATCGAATTGGTGAAAAACCCAGATTTGGCTGCTGAAGTTACCATCCAACCAGTTGATATTTTGGGAGTTGATGCTGCCATTATCTTCTCGGATATTCTTGTGATTCCCGAAGCCATGGGCTTGCCTTACGAAATGATCGAAAAGAAAGGGCCTTGGTTTCCTCAAGTAGTTAAGTCGGAATCCGATTTGGCTAAACTCAATATCGCAGATGCGTCTACGGATTTAGGTTACGTGATTGATGCCATTAAAGTGACAAAAAGAGAATTGGCTGGCCGCGTGCCTTTGATCGGTTTTGCTGGTGCGCCTTGGACAATCTTCTGTTATATGGTAGAAGGCCATGGAAGTAAGACTTTCTCCAATGCACGGAAAATGCTCTATAACGAACCTGCTTTGGCCGAGAAGCTTTTGGAGATGATTACCGAAAGTACTATTGCCTATTTAAAAGCACAGATTGCGGCAGGTGCCGATATTGTTCAGGTTTTTGATTCTTGGGCGGGGATTTTACCTCCTCAACAATACGAAGACTTCTCCTTGAAGTACATCAAACAAATTTGCGATGCCATTAATGAAGTTCCTATAACGGTATTTGCCAAAGGAGCTTATTTCGCTCGAAAATCAATGGCTAACCTAGCTTGCGAAACAATCGGTCTTGATTGGAATATGGACATTGCCGAATCTAGAATGCTGATCGGTGAGCACAAAACCCTTCAAGGCAACCTTGACCCTTGTGCACTTTATGGCACAAATGCCGAAGTTGAAAAAGCTACCAAAGTAATGCTAGATGCCTTTGGCCCAAACCGACACATCGCTAATCTTGGGCATGGTGTTTACCCAGATATTGATCCTGAAAAGGTGAAGGTATTTGTAAATACCGTGAAAGAGTATAGCCAAACGCTTAGGCACTAAGCGTATAGCTAACCTAGGTTTGATAGACTTCTGAGTATGGCAATTACCTAAATGCTAAACGACATTAGCTTTCAAATCTCCTTTTCATTGTGTTAATTGAGTTTCCTTAAAACAAACTCAATCATGAAGAAAACCCCAATTATCGTTTTGCTTGCATTCGCAACGCTATGCTTTTCAGCATTTACTTTTAAAAACGAAACCAAACCTTCTTTAAAAGAAAAGCTGAGTGAGCTTTCTAAAAAGGTTGAGCCGAAGGTGATTGAATGGAGGCACCATATTCATGAAAATCCTGAGCTCTCTAACAGAGAATATAAGACCGCTGAATACATAACAGCTCATTTAAAAAGTCTTGGTATCGAAGTAGAAGAAGGGGTAGCTAAAACAGGGGTGATCGGTATTTTAAAAGGTGGAAAACCAGGTCCAGTAATTGGATTACGTGCGGATATGGATGGTTTGCCAGTAAAAGAACGAGTAAATTTGCCTTGGGCTTCTAAAGCAATTGGTGAGTTCAATGGACAGGAAGTGCCAGTAATGCACGCTTGTGGTCACGATACGCACGTGGCAATTTTGATGGGGGTGGCCGAAGTACTTTCTCAAGTGAAATCTGAAATCAAAGGCACAATCAAATTCGTCTTTCAGCCTGCTGAAGAAGGTGCTCCTGATGGTGAAGAAGGTGGCGCTGAGTTGATGGTGAAAGAAGGAGTCGTGAAAAATATGGATGTGATCTTCGGGTTGCACATCAATGCTCAAACTGAAGTTGGAAAGGTTAAATACCGTTCTGCAGGTATTATGGCAGCAGTAAATAGCTTCGAGATTAAAATCAAAGGAAAACAAGCGCATGGTTCTGCGCCTTGGCAAGGCATCGACCCGATTGTTACTGCAGCGCAAATCATTAATAATGCGCAAACAATCGTGAGTCGTAGTTTACCTTTAACTACCCAAGCTGCAGTGCTGTCATTTGGAAAGATTGAAGGCGGAGTGCGTAGCAATATCATTCCCGAAGAAGTGACATTGGTAGGTACCATCAGAACTTTGGATGCTGGCATGAGAAGCAGACTTTTCGAACGTTTCCAGACCATTGTAAAAAATACAGCTGAAAGCAATGAAGCAGAAGCGATTCTAACCATCGATAAGGGTTACCCAATCACTTACAACAATCCAGAATTAACAACCATGATGGGGCCTACTTTCATTGATGTGTTGGGTGCTGCAAACGTAGACTCAAACATCAACGCCATCACGGGTGCAGAAGATTTCTCTTTCTTCCAAGAGGAAATTCCTGGCTTATATTTCTTTATTGGTGGCGCACCAAGTGGTGTAGATTATGAGAAACAAGCGTCTCATCATACCCCAGATTTTTATGTAGATGATGCTGGAATGATTGCAGGAATTCAGCTTTTAAGCAGAATGGTAGTGGATTATGCTGATTTGAAAAAGTAATTTCGGGTATTGGGCTTAGGGTATTGGGTCGTGAGACATTCACATTACCCAATACACTCTACTCTTTACTCTTATAATCTTCTCTAACCGGACTAAAGACATCTAACAATTGACAATCGGTTATGGCCCTTCCAGAATGTAGCTCATTCGATGGAATTACGGCTAAATCTCCAGCTTTCATAAGCTTAGTTTCGACTTGCAGGGTAAGTTCGAATTCTCCAGAGATTACTTGAGCAGCCACTTGTTCGTGAAAATGCGAATGAGGAGGCAAAATACTTCCTGATTTAATTTCCCAATAAGCCAAGGTCATATTTTCTGTATGAACCATTTTCCCCTTAAATCCGGGAAGTAATTCTTTGGCGGCAATGTCTTTTAGGTGGATAAAGGGCATTTAATTCAAGATTTCGTTGTCTTCAATTTCTTCCATCAAGTCCTCACGATTGATAGGCACAACGCCCACATATTCGCAGACTAAACCACCAGCTAGGTTGGCAATGGCGGCTGCTTTTTGCGGACTCAAACCTACCGCCATACAACAAGCCATTACGCTGATTACCGTGTCGCCAGCCCCAGAAACATCTGAAATCTGACGGATATGAGCTGGAATTAGATGGGTGTCCCCGTTGTCTTTGATAAATACACCATGTTCCGAAAGCGTGACCATTACCATTTTAGCTTCAAGCTTGGTTTGTAATAGCGCAACTGCTGAACGAATCGAGTCCATGTTTTTGGCATCTACCTCAATTCCCAAACCCTCTCTTAATTCCTTCAAGTTTGGTTTGAAAAGGGTAGCGCCTTTGTAATCCATAAAGTTGCGTTTCTTGGGATCAACCACCGTTGGTATGCCCAATCGAGTAGCTTCACTTATGGTTTCGGCAATGATGGTAGGATTGATTACCCCTTTATCGTAATCTTCGAAAATAACCACATCACATTCTGGCAATAGGTTTTTGATGTGATGAAGCAAACTCTTTTGCTCAATTGGGCTTAAATGCTTGTCAGTTTCGGTGTCGACACGCAACATCTGATGAGCACCAGATAGAATTCGCTCTTTTACGGTGGTATCACGCTCTGAGCTTGTGATTACTCCTTTGCTCGGAATTCCTTTTTCCTCTAGTCTATTCAAAAAGAATTCACCGTTAAGATCAGCCCCAACAATGGCACATGGAATTGGTGTCGCACCTAAGGCTTGTACGTTGAGTGCAACATTGGCGGCACCGCCTAAACGTTTCTCTTTCTTTTCGGCCAAAACCACAGGTACAGGCGCTTCTGGAGATATTCTGGATACCTTTCCCCATACATAGGAATCGACCATTACATCGCCAATTACCAATACTTTTAGTTTCGAAAATGCCTCGAAAAGTTCGTTAACGTTTGAAATTGCCATTATGAAAGTTTAGCTACCGCTGCTTTAATTCTGGTGATTGCTTCTCTTAAATCTTCTTCTGAAGCTGCATAAGAAATACGAATACAATTCTCATCCCCAAACGCATCGCCCGTTACTAAAGAAACTTGAGCCTTATCCAATAAATAAAGGCATAAGTCATCTGCATTGTGAATCACCGTTTCGCCATCCGACTTGCCAAAAAGTTGGCTTACATCTGGGAAGAAGTAAAAAGCACCAGTCGGTAAATTTGATTTGAAACCAGGCACTTGATCGAGTAATGTTTTTACTAAATCTCTTCTTCGCAAATATTCCTCAGCCATTTTCTTGGTAGGTCCAAGGTCTGTGGTAAGGGCTACCAATGCCGCTCTTTGTGCAATGCTGCAGTTCGCAGAAGTAATTTGTCCTTGAATTTTGTTACAAGCTTTCGCCAACCAAGTAGGTGCACCGATATAGCCTACTCTCCAGCCTGTCATGGCGAAACCTTTGGCCATTCCGTTTACGGTGACTGTGCGATCAATCATGCCTTCGATCGCGCCAATACTTGCATGCGCTCCGGTGTAATTGATGTGCTCATAAATCTCATCGGCAATCACGATGATGTCATCATGTTTCTTCACTACCTCAGCAATCTCTGTCAATTCCTCTAGTGTGAATACCGAACCAGTTGGGTTACATGGAGAAGAATAAATAATAGCTTTAGTTTTTGGCGTTATTGCTGCGGCTAGTTGCGAGGCAGTTACTTTAAAATCAGACTCGATTCCGCCCTTTACTAAAACGGGTACTCCCTCCGCTAATTCGATCAGAGAAGAATAACTTACCCAGAATGGGGAAAATACCACTACCTCATCTCCAGGATTGAGTATGGCTAGGAAAATATTGGCAATAGATTGCTTGGCACCATTTGAAACCACAATCTGATCAGCGGTGTAATCGAGGTTATTTTCGTTTTTGAATTTTTTAGAAATGGCTTGCCTTAAGTCTAAATAGCCATTCACCGGAGGATAAGCAAAGTATTTACCTTCATCAATAGCTGCTTTTGCCCCGTCCTGAATGTGTTGAGGTGTCTTAAAGTCGGGTTCGCCTAGGCTTAGGCTGATCACGTTGATTCCTTTTTCTTTTAGCTCGCGGGCTTTGGCGGCCATGGCTAAGGTGGCCGATTCGGCCATATTCTTTACTCTATCTGATACCATTTTTAGACTTAGGCTTATGCATGAGTTGCAAAAGTAGCTATTTATCGAAACTCCTACCAAAAACTCTGAGGATAGTTATTTGGGATTTAAAAATGAGAATTTCGAAAGCTATTTACTTATAATCAGAACGGGTCATGATGCTGCGGCCTAGGGTTACCTCATCGGTATATTCTAATTCTCCTCCCATCGGGATGCCACGAGCGATTGAAGTAATTCGAACGCCAAAATCTTTTAGTTTCTTGGTGATGTAAAATGCTGTGGTGTCTCCTTCCATGGTTGGGCTAATCGCCAGAATTACCTCTTCAATCTTGGGTTCGCTATTTTGAACCCGCGCAATCAAGGAGTCGATATGGATATCGCCAGGGCCAATGCCTTCAATCGGGGAAATTACTCCTCCCAAAACATGGTAAAGGCCACGGTATTGTGCTGTATTTTCTATAGCAATTACGTCAGGCGTGTCTGTAACAACGCAAATGGTCGTCAAGTCCCGCTTGATTGTTCTGCATGTACAATCCGAAGTATCCGAAATAATATGGCAGGTATCGCAGTATTTTACTCCTTCGCGAAGCTCATTCAGGGCTGTGGTCAGATGTGCAGTGCTGATGGGCTCTTGCTTCAGAAGGTGGAGCACCAATCTCAGAGCAGTCTTTTTGCCGATACCCGGAAGCTTCGAAATTTCTTCAATTGCGCTTTCTACAATTTTTGGGGGGAAGTTCAATCTTTATTGAATGAAGGGGTGCAGAAATGATTACAAAACGGTTGCAGTAATTCCTGCAGAAAGAATGCTTTCGCACATCGGCTTCAATTCTGTAAAAGAACCGTTTTTAACCGTGCATTTCCCTTTGTAGTGAATAAGCAAAGTGCATTGTTCGGCTTGCTCGGCAGAATGCTTGCATACTTTCATCAGTATATTGATTACGTGTTCGAAGGTGTTCACGTCATCATTAAAAACGACCAAATCGCACAGGTCCTCATCTATGGTTTTATCGAGTACTTCGACTAACTCTTCTTCTTGATAGCTGAAATTCATAATCACCAAATTTTGTCAAAGGTACAAAAAATCAATCGTAGCATAAAACAGTGAGCTCATCAAAAGGTTCATGCTCGTTTTGGTCTCAGCATTTTTTGACTGATATTGACGGGCTAAATTAACGCTGCAAAGGAATGAATCCGACTTTAGTCATAAGTATCATTGGGGGGTATTTTTTATTGCTGATTATCATTGCAAGAATTACTTCGAAAGGAGCAGATTCGGCTACATTTTTTACCGCCAATAAACAATCGCCATGGTATTTGGTGGCCTTTGGTATGATCGGAGCCTCTCTTTCTGGGGTAACGTTTATTTCCGTGCCTGGCGAAGTGGGCAATAGTTTCTTTTCCTACTTCCAGGTAGTTCTGGGATATTTGGTGGGGTATTTTGTAATAGCCACAGTGCTGATGCCGCTTTATTACCGACTCAATCTCGTTTCGATTTATGGTTATTTAGAACAAAGATTTGGCTTTTGGTCATACAAGACGGGTTCGTTTTTCTTCTTACTGTCCCGAACAATCGGTGCATCATTCAGGCTCTTTTTAGTGGCGGGGGTACTTCAAATCGCCATTTTCGATAGTCTAGGAGTGCCTTTTTGGGTTTCGGTACTTATCACCATCCTTTTGATCTGGGTGTATACTTTCCAAGGGGGTATTAAAACCATCGTTTGGACAGATACTTTGCAGACCTTTTTTATGCTCTCTGCGGTGGTCATTACTATTTATTTGATCACAAAGGAAATGGGCATTGGTATTGGCGAAGCTTTCAGCCAAATCAAGGCAAGTGAGTATTCCAAAACCTTCTTTTTTGATTGGAATGATAAAAAAGACTTCTTTAAGCAGTTTATATCCGGTGCCTTTATCGCCATTGTGATGACAGGTTTGGACCAGGATATGATGCAAAAAAACCTTACTTGCAAAACTTTAAAAGATGCTCAGAAAAATGTTTTTTGGTTCAGCGTAGTTTTGGTCATCGCTAATCTACTCTTCCTGGGCTTGGGCGCTTTACTTTATTTATATGCGGGTCAAAATGGTATCGAAATTCCAGCAAGGACCGATGGTTTGTATCCTTTAATTGCTTTGAACCATTTAAGCACCTTTGCAGGCTTGGTCTTTTTGCTGGGGATAGTAGCCGCGGCATATTCCAGTGCCGATTCTGCCCTTACGGCCCTCACAACCGCCTTTTGTGTTGATTTTCTCAATTTTGAAAAAAAGGAAGAATCACTTAAAAAACCGATCCGTCTCAAGGTACATATCGGCTTTTCTGTGCTTCTGTTTGTCGTGATCCTTATTTTCAATGCCATTAACGACAGCAGTGTCATCAACTCAATTTTCAAAGTCGCGGGCTATACCTATGGGCCATTGCTTGGCCTTTTTAGTTTTGGAATGATTACCAAGCTAAAAGTGCGCGATCAATGGGTTTTGCCTGTTTGCTTAGCTGCTCCAGCCATTTCTTATGTTGTGGACATCAATTCAGCGGCATGGTTCAACGGCTTTCAGTTTGGCTTCTTTATCCTCATCTTTAATGGTGCATTAACCTTTTTAGGGATGCTAATGATTGTTAGAAGAGGAAATAAAGAAGGCCTAAATCCAGCTTAATTTTCACCCACAATCCTTTTTCTGAGTTTCACTACGCGGTCTTTGCTTCGTTTTCTCATATTGAGGGCTTCTACCGCTAATGAGAAGAATACAGCAAAGTAGATGTAGCCTTTTTCGATGTGTTCGCCAATGCCCTCGAGCACCAACATGAAACCGATCAGAATTAAGAACGACATGGCCAACATTTGTAATGAAGGGTGTTTATTAATAAAAGCACTGATTTTGCCCGCAGCAGAGATCATGACAATCATGGCCAAAGTTACTGCAACAATCATGATCATGATTTGATCGGTAAGGCCCACCGCAGTTAAAATAGAATCAAAAGAGAATACGACATCTAAGGCGACTATTTGAAGAATCACTTTACCGACAGTAACACTCTTGCTCTTGCTTACATGTTGCTCATCTCCCTCTAAAGTATGGTGAATTTCAGTTGTGCTTTTTCCGATCAGAAACAGGCCTCCTAAAATTAAAATCAAGTCTTTTGCGCTCACGGCATGTTCAAGCACTGTGAACAAAGGCTCTGTAAAACCGATGATCCAGCTGATACCCAATAGCAAACCAATCCGCATGACCAGAGCCAAGCCAAGTCCAATATTTCGGGTTTTCCTTCGGTCTACTTCTGGCAATCGGTTGGATACAATAGAAATAAAGATAATGTTATCTACTCCCAAAATGATCTCTAAAAAAGTAAGGGTCAACAGGGCGATAAGTCCCTCAGATGTCAATAATGCGTCCATTGTATAAGTGTTGTTTTTTTAAGCTTTTAAGTCTTTGTTCTCGGTGATGTAATTCAATATGGTTTTGTTGATGAACCTTCTCACGGGTTTTTCAAGGTCTTTGTGTCTCTTGTCAAGGGTGATATGAAGTTTTAAGTTCACAAAATCTCTTTTGATCTCGATGATTTTAAGGCTGAACTTTTCAAGGCTCAAGTCTTTGAATTCAACTTTGAGGGCATCAATGATATAATCTTCGAGTTCGTCTGGGTTGCCTAAAACCTCAGGGCTCAATTCAAAATCGAAACTCAGTTTCTTAAAATTCTTTTTGGTGCTATTGACCACGTTGGATGTGGCTACGAGCGTATTGGGAATGTACACCACCTCATCTTCATCGCTCAGCAAAACGATGTTGAGCAAAGTAATGTCGAGAATTCGACCACTCAATTCACCCACTTTTATGTAATCATTGAGTGAAAGCTGGTTGGAAAACATAAGAATAAAGCCATTGATCATATTGACCAAGTAGTCTTTAGATATAATTGCGATGGCAGCGGCCACAATACTTATCGAGGTAAAAAACTCTTTTATTTCTATGTTGAAATAGTAGAGGATAGAAATCAATAAAATAATGACGTAGAGAATCGAGGCGATTCTGTTGATCCCTAATATGAAATTATCCTTAAAATCGGATTCTTTGTGCCTTCTTCTTAAGTAAAGAAACACCAACGAAATTCGACCAAAGGAAACTATAAGTACACTCGTGAGATAATAGAAAATGGCCGAAATCAAAGAGCTCTCAATATGAAGATCTTCAAAAGCATCATTATTTCTCCATTTCCAAATTAGGGCAAAAAAAAGGGCAACCAGCTTTAAGCCAAAGAAAAGTCGTTTTCTACCTTCTTTTTTTACTTGGTCTAATGGCCTATTGACTTTTACTTTACCTCCAATCATCATTCAATTTTCGAATGCAAAATTAGCTGAATTTAAACGAGAAAAAATTATAGACTTAACTCTTTGATCGGCTCCCAATATACTTTGGAGAAATTTTTAACAGCATTGTTCTCAATAGTCACTCCTTCAGCTTCGAGCCTTTCTTGCATAATGGTCGGTGTTTGAAAATGGTGTCGACCAGTGAGCAAGCCCGATCTATTTACTACTCTGTGTGCGGGCACATTTTCCAAAGTATGAGAGGCGTTCATTGCCCAGCCTACCATTCTGGCACTTCCCTTTGTTCCCAAATAAGCTGCAATGGCTCCGTAGGAAGTAACTCGACCTGTAGGGACAAGTTTTACGACTTCATATACATCATTGAAAAAATTGGAGTGGTCTTTAGCCATAAATTCGTTAGGCTTCTATTCCTAATAAAACCAAGGGAACAGCAGGTACACCTCTTCCCTGTCTGGCAAGATCATATAACGCACCTTCATAATACCCAGGGCCTGAAGACATTTGCGACTGCATAGATTTCATAGGTAAAATTTCTATTCCTACGTCAATGGTATCACCAACATAGAAGGCAAGATGTTTTACAAATAAGTCATATGCAATGAAACTATATTTACCAAACTGGACCTCAACTGCAATTCTATTTTTAACAAAATCAGTTTGATTGTATGACCGAATTGGAGTTTTCCCTTCAGCTTCTATTAGACTTTTTTGCTCTGCTTCTTTTAGATGCATTGTGCGGCCAATTAATTTATAGTCATCCGTCACCCAATAGTTTGTTCTACTTTCAAACCAACCCGCGTTTTCGAAGTCTATTTTCATCCGTTTGTTTAATTCGGTCGGACTATAGAGCATCTTACCCTTCATGGTCTTCTCTTTGCTCACTTTGGTCATGTAATCAGCAGCTGAAATATTTGCGATAATGTTTTCAATTTCAGTCCACATCTCCTTTTGATGGTATTGAATCCACTCGAATCCATTAAGGTGAGAATATAATGCTCCTATTTTCATCTAATTAAAAAGTTTAGAATTTAGCGAGGATAGAAAATAGAAACCCGTAATAATACTTTGAGCATTCTCGCTCAATTTTCTGTTTCTCTCTTCTACAATTGTTTCAACCAATGAAGCATCAATATTATTGAAGTTAGCTTCTTTCATTATTTTGTCAACGCAGTCTCCAACTTGATCGAGAAACCCGAATACCTGATCGCTAACCTCCGAAGAAACCCAAGTTTCTTGAAGCTTTTTAGAGTTTATCCCTTTATACTCTCTGCTAATCTGGTCAATACATTCAGTAAAAACTTCGTTTTGAGTTGTGTTAACGATAGGAGCTAATGCTTCTTTTAGTTGTTTATTTAAGGGTATGTTTTTTATGTTTTTTGAATTGCCAAAAACAAATTTAAATGACCAGTGGAGGTCTTCGCTTTTAGGGTTGTTTGAAAGTTCGAAACGTACACCGCTGCCATATCTGAGATATGGAACTGCAAATTGAAACTTCCTATTCATAGGATACTTTCTAACAGGGGCACCAAGATTGGATTTGTAAGATTTAAATTTTGGTTGTTCATGATAGTAGGCTGACTCTCTCGGAAACAGAATATCACTGGCTTTAATCTCAAGCATGCTCTGAAACAAATAGTAAGTCAAAATTGGAGGTACTGCGTTTCCTATCATCTTAAATTTTGAGTTCAAGGTTCTACCATAAAACTGATAGGTAATTGGGAAGCCCTGAATTACACCTCTTTCTCGAACATTTAGTCTTCTAAAACCAGATTGAGACCTTACAATTATGCTCTCTCTTGATACTCTTGTACAAGTAGCGGTGACAGTTCTGCTAGGCCTATTTAAGCCATCAGGAAAAGCCATGTTGTTATAAATCGGATGGTAGGCTTTAGAGTCTCGATTTATTCTTTCCTCTTCTGTGGTTAAATCCACCTCATTTTCTAATTCTGTTATTTTTGAAGCTTCTATCGAATAGCCGTAGTTGGGGTCTGTAATATTAGCAGTACGAAGTGAATCAATTACCTCGCCCAACGTGACTTGGCTAATACTTTGCCTATAAGAATCAAATAATTCAATTGGGAAGTCTCCAGCAATCATTCGCTTCCTGCTTTGAGGCACACCATAATCGGCTGTATTGACAACCTTAATTACCTTTACCAAATGCTTGAATCGAGATAATGAGCCCTCGTTTAGTTCTCGCTCCAAAATGCCCGCAACTCTTGGTACATTCTCCATTGCCCAATATTTTGGTTTAATATGCTCAACTATTTCTAAAAATTTAAAAACATCAACCAACCCATCTTCTATGTCTCCATTTCCTCCTTTATTTGCAAAGGAAAATTGAGTACATGGTGGGCTTCCTACTACAAAATCAATTTTCTTGGAGAAGTTTAAATCGTCTTTAACGCTGATTTTTCTAATATCTATTTCTTTGTGGTTAGTAGAAAAATTCAAATTATGCGTTTGATTGGCTTCGTGCCACCACTCAAAAGAGGCTACATTCTCAATTCCCGAAAGTTTCATACCGAGTGTCCACCCTCCAATACCACTGTATAAATCAATCGCAGTTTTCATATGAACAAAGATAAAAATTCAAAGAGTAATACCTCTATTCTTAAATAATTGAATGTAGTGCAGTTCACAAAATTAAAAAGGCGATCCAAAAAAGATCGCCTTTCAATATCATTCGTGATTAAAATTAACCGCCACCACCGAAAATTCCAAAGATGCCCATCATATTCAATAGAACGATAAGGATGACCAGTGGACAAACGAATCGAATGAAGAATACAAAAGCATTCGATGCAAATGAGCCTTCTGTCCAGCCGGGTGCGCCAGATGCGATTTCAGATACAATGTTTTTGATTGGCATTTTCCAACCTACATAAACGCAGGTCACCAAAGCTACCACTACAATGAAGAAGGTACCAAAGAAGAAGTCAAGAATATCCTGAAAGCCAGTGTAGGTTGATCCGAAAACTGTAACATTCATTTCGGAAAAGAAAGCCGATCCACCTTGAGATAGGGCAGAAGGAATGCCAACAATGAACAACAGAATTCCCACTACCCAAGCTGATTTGCTTCTGCTCCATTTTTTCTCGTCCATAAAATAGGAGGCTGGTACTTCGAGCATTGAGATGGAAGAAGTCAAAGCGGCCACCATCAAAAGCAAAAAGAAGAATGCACCTATAATTGCTCCGCCTGGCATGCTGCTAAAGATTTCTGGCAGGACTTGAAAAACCAGAGTTGGGCCAGCGGCAGGGTCTTTGCCAAAGGCGAAAACGGCAGGGAAAATCATGAAGCCTGCTAGCAATGCTACACCAGCATCCATAAAACCAACCCAAACACCACTACTCACAATGTTCGCGGATTTAGGCAAATATGAGCCATAGGTGATCATAATACCCCAGCCGATACTCATAGAGAAAAATGCTTGGCCTAGGGCCACAAGGAATGTTTGGCCAGATATTTTACTGAAATCAGGATTGAGATAAAAATCTACTCCTTTCATGGCACCATCAAGTGTCATGCTTCGGATAGCCACAATAAAGATCAGTAGGAACAACAGCGGCATAAGCACTTTTGCTGCTTTCTCAATACCACCTGAAATACCTTTTCTAACAATTAAAATAGTGATGAGAGTAAAAAGACCCATTAGGGGAATGGTATTCATTGGGTTGGCTGCGAAATCGGCAAAAGAGCCTTGATCTCCGCTTATGGATTTAAAAATATAGCCGATGGTCCAACCAGCAATATTGCTATAATAGGAGAGTACAAAGAAGCTCACAAGCAGTGCTAGAATTGCTCCAAGTCCCATGAATGCTGGGTTGGCTCCAGTATCTTTAAAGGCACCAATAGTTCCTTTTTTGGTAAATCGGCCAAAGCCCATTTCAGTAAATAGCAATGGTACTCCAATTAGGACTACGCAAAGTAGATATACCAGAACGAAGGCTCCACCTCCATTTTGCCCTGTGATGTAAGGAAATCTCCAGATGTTCCCTAGCCCGACAGCAGAGCCAGCTGCGGCCATGATGAATCCAAATTTGGACCCCCATTGACCTCTGCCCTCATTACTAACATTAACCGCCATATTTTAAAAATTGAGTTGAGTTGATAAAAAAATTAACGTAGAATATTGAGCAATTTCTTCCTAAAAACCAAGCAGTTAAATTACATATGGAGGTGTTATTTTTGACATTCAAATCGTGTTGGCCTAAGTTTTATAGCAGAAAAATGGTCGAAAACTTGGCTTTGTGCCTTAAAAAATTACCTTGTCGGGCTTGAAAAACAATTTTTACTCGATTTTAAACAAAACTTACAGGTAATTGAGCACGCAAGAAAAACCAGAAGAATTTAGTAATCGGTGGGGAATAATTTTGGCTTCTTTAGGGATGGCCATTGGTGCCGGAAACCTCTGGCGCTTTCCGAGAATCGCTGGAGAGTATGGGGGTACATTCATTATTTTATGGATGTTCTTTCTCATTGTTTGGTCCATACCCTTACTGATGGCTGAATTGGCCATTGGTAAATATTACAGAAAAGGAACTTTAGGTGCTCTGGGCCGCCTAGGCGGGAAAAAATTCAATTGGATGGGGATCTTTGTTACACTGGTCACCATGGGAATTGCCTTTTATTATTCGGTCGTAACGGGTTGGTCTTTTAGGTACTTTATCCTCAATACTCAGAACTTAGTAGACTATATTTTTGGCTCTGGAGCCATGAATCAAAAGTTCGCAGATCCAAATGTAAACTTCATGGATAGCTTCTGGGCCAGTCTATCTAATTCTAGCTGGCAAGCTGTGCTTTGTTACATATTCACAATTACTATAGCCATATGGGTTTTGGGGAAGGGAATCAAGCAAGGGCTTGAGAAGGTGAATAAAATATTGATACCTACTCTTTTTATTCTACTTATGGTAGTTGCAGCTTTTGCCATTCAAATGCCAGGCGGGATTGAAGGCCTTGAATACCTTTTCACCATAGATGTAGAACTTTTCAAAGACCCTACTATTTGGATTGAGGCCATTACAGATTCTGCTTGGAGTACAGGTGCGGGTTGGGGCTTGATGATTACGATTGGTTCATTTTCAAGAAAGAAGGAAGACGTTACACTGAATACATTTTTAGGTGCCTTTGGTAATAACTCGGCAGCCCTTTTGGCAGCTATGGCAATTTTACCAGCAGTATTCGCTATGGCTGCGACATCTACCGAAGCCATAGACTTCTTACATGGAGGTAATACCGCCTTAGTATTTACAATACTTCCGCAGCTCTTTGCAAGAATGACGGGTGGTCCATTCCTCTCGTGGCTATTCTTTGGTGCCTTTGCCATGGCTGCTTTCAGTTCCATTTTGCCTATGATGCAATTGATCATTCGAAACTTGACTGATTATAATGTTTCTAAAAAACGAGCAGCGATAATAACTGGTGCAGCTTGTATTATTATTGGGCTGCCTTCGGCTTGGAACCTCGATATATTCGAAAATCAAGATTGGGTTTGGGGTGTAGGCTTATTGGTGAGTGGAATTTTCATATCCTTCCTCATAATGAGATATGGGCCAGCTAAATTCAAACGAGAGTTCATTGATGAGAATTCTGACTTTAAAGTCTCTTCCAAATACTTTGCTGGTATGATCTACTTCATCTTTTTTGCTGGACTTTTCTTGGTGTACTGGTGGATGGATCAGGGCTATAGCGATTATCCGTGGTTCGATGAAAATGGTAATTGGAATGTTATCGACAAGTTTAGTAATGCTACGATTGTTACGCAGTGGGGAATTGCCCTCATTATCGCAATTGTATTTAATGGATGGGTCTACAAAAAATTCGTAAAAAAATGAGTCAGGCAGCAGTAATAGGAATGATCATATGTTTAACGATCACCTTCGGAGGTTTTTTCACCTTTTTGATGATCGCGCTTAAATCAGATAAAGATAAATCAGATGCGGGGACAGAAGTAAAGGATTAGATCAATTGCTAGCCGTTTGTTGAGCAATAATGGCTATGCCTTCATCAAAACTATGAGGCTCGTAGCCTAAAAATTTTCGGGCTTTTTCTATTAGCAGGCCTGTTTTTGGTGGTCTTTTGGCAGGTTGTGTAAAAGTGGAGCTATCTGCTTTTTGCATCGTGGCGGTACTCAGGTTGAAAAATTTGGCGGTTTTGATTGCCATTTCATAGGGTGTAAGCAAGTCGCTCCCAGAAATATTGAATATGCCTTTGGCCTTTTGTTCAGCAATTAATAGGCAGCCTTGCGCTAGGTCTTCAGCCAAAGTTGGGCTACGCAACTGATCGTCCACCACTTTAATTTCTTTGCCTTCTTCCAAACTCTTTTTCACCCAAAGCACGATATTGGTGCGGCTCATATCATGCGCAATTCCATAGACCAAAACGGTTCTGGCAATTGCCCAATCTAATTTACTTTTAGCAATGATGTGCTCGGCTGCCAACTTGCTTTCTCCATAGTAGCTGATTGGGTTGGCCTGGGCTTCCTCGTCATAAGGGCCAGCTTCACCATCAAAGATAAAGTCGGTGGATAGATGGAGTAAAAAAGCATTGTTCGCCTCGCAAGCTTCTGCGATGTATTGCACCGCATTCACATTTAAGTCCCAACAGCCTTCTCGTTCTGACTCACATTGATCAACGTTGGTCATGGCGGCAGTATGAATTACCACATCAGGTTGATGCTCAGCAATTACTGCATTCACCTGAGCTTGATCAGTAATATCAAGCGGAGTGTAAGTGTATTTCTGCTGGTCAAAAGGTAGCCGATTTGCTCCGCGTGCAGTGGCTACAAGCTCGTGATTGCCTTGATTGAGGATTAAGGCGACTAATTTTTGACCTAAAAGTCCGTTGGCGCCTGTGATAAGAATTTTCATTGATCCGCCTTTTTTGGATATTCTATTCCGTACTTTTTGGTGATTTCAGACTTGGGCATTTCTACCACCGAAACCTTCATTCTTACTTCTTCTAGTGGGCGATCTCTTTGATTGGTCTCCACTGCCGCAATTTTATCAACCACTTCCAAGCCTTCTACTACTTGGCCAAAAATGGTGTACTCACCGTCTAAATGTGGTGTTCCACCAATAGTCGTATAAATTTCAACTTGTTCTTCTGAGAAACCAGGGTCAGTTTGCGGGCCAAATTCTTTTTCTATGAGTTCGCGCGAAGCGAAAACTAAGCCTTGTTGTGCTGCTGCGAAATCATAAGTGCTGTCTTCTTGGGCAAGATTCACATGGTAGTTGTACTTTTCATTCAGCTCTACGTATTTGTCCATTTTGCGCATTCTTTCGAAAAACCCATTCAATCGTAAAAAATCGCGTCTTACTCGTCTCACTTCCAGTCCATCCAAATCATAAACCTCACCTTGCACAATGTAGAATTGCGATCCACTGGATTGTTTCATGGGATTCTGGGCATCGCCCATTCTTGCCGCGGCTAAAGCTCCCTTTTTATGAAAGTATTTTTCTGGCAGAAACTCGGCATCAATTCTATAATCCGCATCTTTTTCTTGTTGGCCAGTAGATAAATCTCCGGTTTGAATCATGAAGTTTTCGATCACCCGATGAAAAAGCACCGAATCGTATTTCCCTGCTTTTGTAAGTTCCAAAAAGTTGGCTTTATGCAGAGGCGTGTCATCGAATAGAATAGCCTTCATTTCGCCATAAGGGGTTGAAATCACAATTACTTCATCCATTTCGGGTGCTTGGCAAGAAACGAGGCAGCAAGCAATGGCAGCTGTTAAGAGATGGAGCGTTTTTTTCATAATAATTTACTGATAAGTGTATCCGTATTTTTTGGCAATTTCTGCCTTGGGCATTTCTTCGACTGAAACAAACATTCTGACATCTGAGATTGGGCGATCTCCGGGCGCAGTTTGTACTGCTGCAATTTGATCGAGTACTTCTAATCCTTGAATTACTTGCCCGAAAACCGTGTAAGCACCATCTAAGAATGGGGTTCCACCTATGGTTGTGTATACCTCCACTTCCTTAGCCGACATTCTCAATTTGTTCCCCGTAGCTTTGCTCAATTCTTCTGCTAATTCCATCGCTTTCGCCCTAAACATTTCGTCTCCACCTTCATTAAAAGCATCTTCTAATTGTTTATTTAAAGGGTTATCCGGGTCATTTCTTCTTAAATCAGTAACACATTGAGAAAGCGCTTGCATATTCAGTTGGGTAGTTGCTTGAGGCACAACCTGCCCTTGCACTATATAAAACTGACTTCCGCTAGATGCTCTTTCTGGGTTGACTTGATCCCCCAATCTAGCAGCTGATAATGCACCTTTTTTGTGGAAGAGTGAAGTATCAAATTCTGCAGGAATTGTATAGCCAGGGCCACCATTTCCGAGGCGGTCTTGAGGGCCAGCTGCTTTGGAATTTGGGTCACCACCTTGAATCATAAAGCCTTGAATTACCCTGTGGAAAAGGAGGCTATCGTAAAACCCTTCATTGACGAGCTTGATGAAATTCTCTTTGTGCAATGGTGTTTTATCAAACAAAATGGCCTTCATTTCGCCCATATCGGTTTTAATGGTCACCAGGTAATCGTTTCCGACCAAGGCGGCCTCGGATTTAGTTTCTGTTTTGTTTTCCGATCCTCCACAAGAGGCTAGTGCGAAAATGAATAGGGCGATGAATGCTAGTTGAATGTGCTTTTTCATTTAGTTAGATAATTCTGATTTTATAGAAGCTAGTATTTCTTTTCCTCCCGAAGATAATACTTCCTCAGCAAGTTTTTTACCCAAAGCCTCGGCCGAATGTTCAGGGCCTTTTACCATCCTTTTAATGATTTTTTGGCCATCCAGGCTCATAATGCCACCAGTAAGCGTAATTTCTTGATCTTTCAAAGTTGCCATCCCGAAAACGGGTATTGAACATCCGCCATCCATTGTTTTAAGAAATGCTCTTTCGGCCAAAAGACAGGTTTCCGTAGGTGGGTGGTTCAGGGCTTGGCGGACCAAATGTTTTTTTTCAGCAGGTAAAGTGGTATGCACTTCGATTGCTACCGAACCTTGGCCCACAGCGGGAGTAAATTCGTCAAAGCTCAAGTATTCGGCAATCATAGGTTCGTAGCCCATGCGATGCACACCAGCAAAGGCAAGTAGCAAGGCTTGGCAATCGCCTTCTTCCATTTTTCTGATTCGGGTTTGAAGATTGCCCCGAACGGGTACGGTTTTAATATGCGGATAGAAATGTTTGAGGGTGGCAATTCTTCGGGTAGAAGAGGTGCCTACCACTAAATCCTTATCGTTTAGTGATATATTTTGGTTAGTGCTCACCAATACGTCATTGGCCAATTCCCTTTCCGAAAAAGAAATCAATTCAAAGTCGGCTGGAAGCGAAGACTGCATGTCTTTAGCGCTATGAACTGCGATATCAATGCTGCCATTGGCCAGCTGTTCTTCGATTTCTTCGGTAAAAACCCCTTTGCTGCCTATTTTGGCAATAGAAACGTCCAGAATTTTATCTCCTTTAGTTTCTATGGTAATTATTTCTGTTTCCGCTCCAGCGGCTTTCAGTTTTTCTTCTACAAAATAAGCTTGCCAAAGGGCCAATTGGCTTCCCCTTGTTCCAATTCTAATTTTCATCAGGCATTTATTTTAGCCGTGTTTCTTTTTTTAGGCTGGTTGCGCTCGATATATTCTACAATCTTGCCAGCGATATCAACTCCAGTGGCTTTTTCTATGCCTTCTAAACCTGGAGAAGAATTGACTTCCAAAACTAATGGACCTCTGGATGAAGGCAACATATCCACGCCTGCTACGGACAAGCCTAAGGCCGCAGCGGCTTTTATCGCAACAGATTTTTCGATCCTTGTCAATTTGATAACCTCTGCCGAACCACCTCTGTGGAGGTTGGAACGGAACTCACCTTCCATACCAGTGCGCCTCATAGCGCCCACTACTTTTCCATCCACAATAAAAATTCGCATGTCGGTGGCTTTGGCTTCTTTGATGAATTCTTGCACAATAATACGCGCTTTGAGTCCGTGAAAAGCTTCAACCACAGATTGAGCGGCTTTTCTGGTTTCTGCCAAAACAACACCCAATCCTTGTGTTCCTTCTAATAATTTGATGATTACGGGAGCACCGCCCACATGTTCGATAAGTGATTTTTCTTCTTTAGAATAATTGGTGAAGGCTGTTCTGGGCATGGGTAAATTTGCTCCAGAAAGAATTTGCATAGAACGCAGTTTGTCCCTAGAGCGAACAATCGCTTGGGATTCGGTTGCGCTAAAAACACCCATCATTTCGAACTGGCGAACTACCGCAGTACCATAAAAGGTAACAGAGGCGCCAATTCTAGGAATTACGGCATCAATGTCCTCGACTTTTTCGCCTTTGTAATAAACCGCTGGGCCAGACGCCTCAATGATCAAATCACATAAAAGATGATCTAAGACTACGGCCTCGTGCCCTCTACTTTTGATCGACTCCACCAATCGCTTGGTGCTGTACAGGGTTGAGTTTCTTGATAGTACGGCAATTTTCATGTGTTTCGATTTTTGTTTTTTAGACCTTTCGACCTGTTCTTTATTTCGATCAGTGCTTTGTGTATGATAGCCTAGTGCTTAGGGATTATTTCTTCGACCGACTTTTTCGGGTCTGTATTTAAAGAAAGGTTCTTTTTGCTTACGTCAACTATAAATCTATTTTTCAATAATTTACGCCCTATTAAGATAGGGAATTTCATTTTACTTCGGTCGGAAAGTGAGAATTCAGTTTTAATTCTTCTTCTAAAAACCACAGCAGTGGTCATCACGATATACCGCTCTTCGATATTGCCATTTGAGCTTCGGATTTTCTTTTTCTTAAAGGTAGTAGTTGAAAATTTCCGAGCCTTCTTTTCGTGAATTTTAATCCCCGATAATTGAAAGGTAAGCGTGGGCACCCCATTCACTTTGGTCAACTTTACTTTGGAGCAATTGATCGCAGACGTATAAGCACCCGTATCAATTTTTGCCTCTACGGCCTTAAGTCCGAATTCGGGCAAATTGATAAACTCTTGCCGGCCTATTAATTGAAGTGGTTTCGACATCTATTTTTTGGTAACAAAAAGAGTTAAAACTATGGGCTTTAATTCAGTTTACTTAAGTTTCTAAAATCCTGTGGTACGATTTATGAATTTCGATTTACGAAAATCTAAAATCGTATATCGTCAGTTTATCATTTCAATTCGGAGTTGACTTCAAGTCGCTCTGAAAACCATGAAACGTTCTTTCCAATTCGGTCTACTTAGACCGTGCAATTTGCGCAATCGCGATAGATAAATCAAGAAAGAGGATTTTAGGGTTGGCATTGCGTTCGATGTGGTAATTGGCTTCCTCTATTTTAGGAACCACTTCAGCAATTTTTTCGGGCGAAAAAACCTTGCTGAAGTTCGCTACAAAGCCTTTTTCGACTTCGGGAATTCGCTCCAGCTTTTCAATGCCGTATTGATGGATCAGTGTATCTCTCATTACTTTATTTCCACTGTTGAGCAGTGCTTTTTGGAATTCCTTTCCTCCGCTTTGAAACTCATCGGCCATTTTTACTAAAGCCTGAAAATCGAAAGTAAAGCAGAAACGCATCCATTGTTTGAATTGATCGCTGCCTAGGTTTTGACCACCTGTGGCCAGATTCAGCGCCTCGCGCATATTGCCTTCTGCTAAATAGGCAATTTCTTGTGTTTTGGCTTCATCCAAACCCTCTTCTTTCAATTTATGCTGTATGTTTTCGTCAGAAAAAGACGGGATTTTTAACAACTGAACCCTGGACCTAATGGTGGTCAAGAGCTTGTTTTCATCGTTCGAAACCATTAGGAAAATGGTTTTTGCAGGTGGCTCTTCTAGTACTTTCAGAATTCCGTTGGCGGCATTGCCATTCATTAGCTCGGGCAGCCAAATGAGCATGATTTTAAATTTACCTTCAAAGGCCTTTAAAGAAAGATTGGTAATGATATTACGGCTTTCTTGCCTGGGAATAAGCAATTGCTTGTTCTCCCATCCAAAATGGAAGCTCCAATCGGATAAGTTGCCATAAGGCGTTTTGATAAGGTAATCGCGCCATTCTTTGAGAAACTTCTCGCTCGTAGCATCTTCTCTTTTGATTTTTAGCGTTGCTGCTGTCGGGAAAACAAAGTGTAAATCGGGATGAATGTACTTGGCATTTTTGGTGCAAGAGGCACAAAGCCCACAGGCATCGTCTTTTTGACGATTTTCGCAGTTCAAGAAATTGGCAAAAGCCAAGGCCATGGCCAAGTTAGCGGAGCCCTCTGCACCTAAAAAGAGCTGGGCATGCGCAACATGATCTGCATTGACGGCTTCAATCAGCTTTCGCTTTACCTCTTCTAAACCAATAATATCCTGAAAACGCATAGTTAAGCTTTTTCCCAAGTTCTGTATTGAGCCGTCAATTCAAATACTTTGTCTATAATTTCTTTTTCAATCTCTGAAAATTCGATGCCTCTTCTTTTCATGACTGCATCGGCCACTTCGTAAAATTTCTTGACTTGAAATGTGATTAGGCCAGAAGCACCCCCCCATGAGAAGGAGGGGACGAAATTCTTAGGGAAGCCTGCGCCAAAAACATTGGCACCAACACCCACCACCGTACCCGTATTGAACATCGTATTGATACCGCATTTTGCGTGATCGCCCATCATCAAGCCACAAAATTGAAGCCCTGTTTGGGCGAAGCGCTGGGTGCCATAATGCCACAGTTTTACGTGTGCATAGTTGTTTTTGAGGTTCGAGGTATTGGTATCTGCTCCTAAGTTGCACCATTCACCGATAACCGAGTTTCCTAAAAAGCCATCATGGCCTTTGTTTGAATAACCAAAGATTACGGCATTGCTCACTTCTCCCCCTACTTTAGAAAATGGCCCAACGGTGCTATCTCCTTTGATTTTTGCGCCCATATTCACGTGAGCACTTTCGCACAAAGCAAAAGCACCGTGAATGATGGCTCCTTCGTGTATTTGGGCATTTTTGCCGATATACACTGGCCCATGTTCGGCATTGATAATGGCGGCTTTTATGCTTGCGCCTTCCTCAAGAAAAATATTTTTCTCACCATAAACAATGGTATGCGGATCGGTAATCGGTTGTGATTTTCTGCCAGCAGTAATCAATTTAAAATCAGCCTCGATTTGCTCTCTGTTGTATTGAAAAATCTCCCAAGGTTGATGAATCATTCTAAATTCTCCATGAAAATTAATGGACTTTGTTGCGCTGCCATTGATTGCTAAAACCGTTTCGCCTGCTGTAAGTTGCTCATCACGGTTCAAAGACTTAATGGCTTCAACTAGACTTGCATTTGGACAAAGTGCTCCGTTGATTTTAATGTTAGATATGAGCGATGGGAATTTTTTGCTCAGGTAGTCTTGGGTTTCAAAACCAACTTCAAAACCATATTTCTGCCATTTTTCATTAATGGTTAAGATTCC
>Ga0210046_1000489_pt1 | contig 37757 bp, 32 predicted proteins | sample CryGeyCG2114_250_FD_185461 | JGI IMG/M metagenome (GOLD analysis project Ga0210046, IMG submission 185461) | Groundwater microbial communities from aquifer - Crystal Geyser CG18_big_fil_WC_8/21/14_2.50 (SPAdes) (version 2) | ecosystem: Environmental > Aquatic > Deep subsurface > Groundwater ...
CCTTTCAGGCCAAACAGCTGCCAGCATTGGTGACAAATATTGCTGAGTTTTTCTGCCAGATCGGGCGTTTCCTGCTCTATACCGAAACGGCGGTTGGTGTGTTTGAATTCAAACGAATCTTCATTCCATTTGGCTTCATAGCCGATGATGTGGGGCTTTCCTTCTGGAAAGTTGTCAAAAACAATTTCAGCCATGGGCAATACTTCAGGCCCGTTTTTTCCTCCCAATACCGAAATATTAAATTCTCTTCCGGTAACGAATTCTTCAAAAAACCACATCCGGTTTTGGTTTGCTGACAAAAACGCGTTGATTTTTGCCAATTCTCCCTCCAACACATTGGCATCCGAAATGCCTACCGAAGCATCCTCCCAAACGGGTTTGGCGATATACTTTTTGTTGGGTTTAAACTCACCGGAAGAAATGTCTGTAACCAATTCCGGTGTTGGAATTCCATTGGCCAGTAACAGTTTCTTGGTCAGGGTTTTGTTGCTGGTGATGTACATGCTTTCAGAACCACATCCTGTAAAGGGTATTTTAAGATGTTCTAAAAGTGCCGGTGCCCAATGAATCAACCTGGCATCCTGCGCCACACCTTCCACCAGATTGACCACAAAGTCAGGCGAAAGCCCGGTGATTTGCGCTACAACCGCCTGTATATTGAAATCCATAAATACCCGTTCGCTCTCAATACCTAGCTGTTCAAGGGTTTCCTCCACCAGGCAGGCTTGTTCGAGGACATCCAATTCATCTTCGCTTGGATCTGATGAAAGTGCGTTGATTAAAACGATGGCTTTTTTCATTTCACTGGTTTTTTTACCTTTTGAACCGCAGAATCCATGATGCGTTTCATCAATTCGGGATATGGTATGCCATTCAGTCGGCTCAGGATCGGAAGGTCAGAATGGACAGGATGCATCCCGGCAAGCGGGTTTACTTCCAAAAAGTTCGGCACACCCTTTTCATCCATCCGGATGTCCACACGTCCGCCATCTTCGCAGCCCAACAACCGGAATACATCCAACGCCAGTTGCTCGCAGGAATTTTTTATAGCCTCATCGGTTACGGCCTGATATTCTATCACTTGCTTATAATCTTCTTTGTTGGCATAGGAATAAAGTCCCTTTTCAGCCTTTTCGAGCAACAGAATTTCCATGGTGCCGGTGGTTTTGGCATTCACCCCTGTGCCGGTAATTCCGGTAGTAAACTCACGTCCGCTCAGATAGGTTTCCACCAAAACAGGTTGTTTGAATTCCTTCAGAAGAGCCAGACATCTTTCTTTTAATTCATTTTGATTGGTGATAATGGATTTTCCATTGATACCTTTGCCTGTTCCTTCCGCCACGGGTTTGGCAAACAATGGGAATGGCAGGTTTACCCCTTCAATATCACTTTCGTGATGTACCACTGCAAAGTCAGGGGTGGCGATACCGGCATCTCTGATCACGCGCTTGGTGAGCCCTTTATCGAGGGTAAGTGCCAGCACTAGTGGCCCCGAAAAAACATACGGAATCAGGTAAGCATCCAACAAAGCCGGAACCTGGGCTTCGCGCCCAAGGCCATACATGCCTTCGGCAATATTAAACACCAGATCCCATCGTTTACCTGCAGCTAACTCAATGACAAGTTGTTTAAGATGACCAATCCGTTCTGTTTGGAAACCCAGTTGTTGCAGGGTTTGTTCGATGGCTTCAATGGTGTCTTCTTTGTCGAATTCGGCTGTTTCTTCTTCAGAAAAGCCCATTTTTAAATATTCCGAACGCAGATCATAGGTCAATCCTACTTTCATTTTATGGATTTGGTGTTATATAATGAGATGATAATCAATGTTAAATAGATACCCAATCCTGCAATCAGGTGTAGTCGGGATACCGAAAAAGTTTGTCTTCGTAGTTGCGCAGAACGACCTCCCCATTTTCATTACCAACCAGATATTCAGGAAGCAATGGAATTTTTCCACCTCCTCCGGGAGCATCAATCACATAATGCGGAATGGCGTATCCGGAGGTAAAACCCCGCAGGTTTTTAATGATTTCAAGTCCCTTAGCCACGCTGGTGCGGAAATGTGCCGAACCCGGAATAGGATCGCATTGATAGAGGTAGTAGGGTTTAACACGTACTTTCAACAACTCGTGGGTAAGCTTGCGATAGACTTCCGAATCATCGTTTACACCTTTAAGCAGTACTGTTTGACTTCCTAACGGGATTCCTGCATCTGCCAGACGAATACAAGCTTCCCGGGTTTCGGGGGTCAGTTCATCGGGATGGGTAAAGTGCAGGCTCATAAAAAGTGGGTGGTACTTTTTAAGCATGTCCACCAATTTTTGGGTGATGCGCATGGGCAATACTGCCGGAACTTTGGTTCCCAACCTGATCATTTCCACATGGTCGATACTACGCAGTCCGTTAAGCAAATATTCAATTCGTTCGTCCGAAAGGGTAAGTGGATCGCCTCCGGAGATAATCACATCCCTGATTTCGGTGTGCTGCCTGATGTAATTAATGGCCCGGTCGATTTGAGGCGTTCCCGCATGCATCTTGTCCTTTTTCGACACCATATGCGAACGGGTACAATACCTGCAGAATGCAGAACAAAATCCGGTTACCAAAAACAGCACGCGATCAGGATAACGATGTATGATAAGAGGAACAGGACTATCGTGTTCCTCACCCAAAGGATCGGATTCTTCGCCCGGGGACATCACCAACTCATCCATGGTGGGCAACATGGTTTTACGCAAGGGTTGCAAATTTTGCTGTCCGGCAATTAAAGCAGCGTAGTAAGGAGTTACCCGAATGGGTAAGTTCAGTGATTGTTCTTTAAATCCCCTTTCGTCATCTGTAAGGGTCAGTACTTTTTCAAGCGAATCGAAGGAGGTAAAGCTGTTTCGTACCTGCCATTTCCAATCCGACCATTTGTCGTTCGGAACACCCGGGAAATAAATACTCCTGAACTGCGATGACTGTTCTGATAAGGGAAAATATTCGGTTGGTTTGCTGGTAGTTGTTGTTGCCAGACCATTGCTGAGAAGGCCGGCACCTCCTGTAGGTGGAGGTTCGTCAAGATCTTCCTGCATACAGGTAGATTTCGACAAGAGGGTATTTTTTGGTTTCATCTCTTTTTAAGGCATTTAATGGATTATTTTACCTTAGTTTGTACCAGTTAATGATTTATAAAAATGCGTTCAGTCTAAACTGAAACCAAATGCAATATTATATCTTTTTAAAACAAAAACGACATCTTAGAAATTAATTATTAACTTTTTTGTGGTGAGATTTATCTGGCTTATACAATAGTAATTTAATTAGTTACAAAATGTTTGTTATTGGCAGCTGATCATTTTTGCTAAAAGACCAGTTGGAACCTCATTTCAAAAATCCCGGCTTGCCCCAAACCAACCACTTCAGACGAAATATAGTTGGCAGAAATGCGTGCCACGGGGTTGATATACCAGTTGGCTCCCAAGGTCATATCATGCATTTCGCCCCCGTGGAATTCACGGGCAAACAGGGCTATTTCTGAATACCTGAGCAATAATTCCAGGGCTCCGAAACCACCTTTTTGACCATAGTTTTTTCGTGGGGTAATATGACCAAAACAAGCCGACCCCTGGCTGTATTCTTTGTGCTCACCAGTAAGAATCCAACTGAAACTTCCGTACCAGGCATAGGACTTTTCCAGATTGGGATCTGTTTTGATAATGATGGAGTTGAGGATGTATTCTGATTGAAACGAGAAACCATGATACACAACCACCAATTCGGTTCCCAGTTTATCGATGTTGTCCACATTCTCGAAATCTGCGGCCAGATATTTGGGCGCCAAATGGGCTTCGGGGGTTGAATAGTAAATCAGTTTATCATCACCCTGAAATTGATATGAGTAAGAAAGTCCCAGGTGAACCATCTGGTAGTTATTTCCGTCTTTTAAATAAGGTAAAGCGGAGATTCTTCCAGTCAGGTGATATCCGTTGCCCAGGTATTTTCCAATGCCCCGTGAATTAAAGAAATATCCTGCATAAGCCGATATCCGTTTATTGGCCCATTGATTAAATACCATGAAACCCAGGCTCCGTTCCGGTGTGAAGGCATTGGTTAACGATCGTCCGATATAATTTATATTATTTGAGCTTGTCAGCATCTCAAAACCCAGGGGTTCCTTGAAATTACCTACCTGAAAATTTCCTATTCCGGGGATTTTTGTGAATCGTATATAAATGTCTTTGGGGGCTGCTTTTCCATTGGCAAAATCAACTTGGAACTTATATTCAATGTTGTTGAAAAATTTACCGGAAGTATATAGTCTGATTCTTCTGAACTCTGTACCATTGTTCGCCTCAAAGTGTTGATTCAGCGAATCATCCTGGTGAATAAACATCACGTCATACTGAATACGGCCCCCCATTTTAAACTGAAACTGCTTATCGGCACTTTCAAATTTCAGGGCATTGTCCCATTTTATAGTAAGTGGTTCTTCAGTTTGTGAATAAAGGCTTGTTGCCATGAGGATGAGAAGAGGTAGAAAAATCTTTATTCGCATCGATTCGAAAATATTTTAGCGGGCAAATTTAACACAATGTTAATATAAACTTAACATTGGATAATTAACATTTAATCTTTTATCCATTTGAGACAGTTTTCTGGTTGATCAATTAGGGAGAGTGTCAGTTTAATAGAAGTGGTAGCTGGTCATTATTATAATTTATTGCTATCAACCCTTTTTAATTTCAAATTGCTTGATAAACTTAAATGGTCAAAGTAAATTTCCCGATAAAAGGGGATTGTAATCAGAATAGTGGTATTCTTGCAAAATAATACCTGATTGTAGTATATAATGAAACTGTCGCATACTTCGGAATATGCCTTGCGCATTTTAAGTTTCATGGCCAAAGAGCCCGAACGGCTTTTTTCGGCCATGTAAACAAATATTGATTTTGATTCAACTTAAACTCCGAAAAAATGAATAATAATGAATTTGAAAAAGGAAAGAAATTTTCCTACAACAACAGCATCGCGTATGCCGACAAAGCTGTAGTAAGCAAACATGTGCTAAAAACGGAAACCGGCAATATCTCTCTTTTTGCCTTTGATCAAGGGGAGGGATTGAGCGAGCATACCGCTCCTTTTGATGCGGTAGTGTATATTGTTGACGGTAAGGCTGATATACTCATCAATGGCGAATCGAATGTCCTGGAAGCCGGCGAAACGATTATTATGCCAGCCAATATTCCTCATGCATTAACGGCCATCGAAAAATTCAAGATGGTGCTTACGATGATTAAAAAGTAGCGGTTGTTTCTTGCGAAGGCAACTTCCCGGTTACCAAGATGGTGCTTACGATGATTAAAAAGTAGCGGTTGTTTCTTGCGAAGGCAACTTCCCGGTTACAGTTACCTGCAGAATGATCTGTTGTAAAATGGGTGAAAGCAGCTGGCTTGTGGCAATGGTAATGTAATCCATGTTTAATATTATCTGCTTCTGAACCGACTGTACTATTCACCGGACATCTTATGGCGATCGATGTTATTCATTCCCGTGCATGTTTGATAAGGTTAATTGCTGTTTATTCCCTACTTTTGTCGAGGCAATCTGCATGGTAACAGCTTAATTTATTCGTTTTGAAGAAATAGGCTTTTACGATATGTCGATTGCTCCAATTGTTACAATTTAACGTCACTATGCAAAATCAATCAAAAATTACCTGCCCCAATTGCGGCTCCCTGATAGATGTTCAGGATGCGTTATCGCACCAGCTTGAAGAAGAAATTAAAAAGGATTATAATGTCCGGCTGGCCAAAGAACGGGAAGCGTATGAGCAACAAGCCAGGATATTAGCTGATGAAAAAGCAGCATTTGAAGAAAAAAAGAAAAAAGAAAACGAACTTTTTCAGGAACGATTTGATATTAAAATAAAGGAGGAGAGAAAACTTCTTGAGATAAAACTAAAAGCCAAAATGCAGGAGGAGCAGGCTGATCAGATAAGGGATTTGCAAAAAGAGCTGGACGAAAAATCGGAAAAAGTAAAGGAACTGAATAAAAGCAAGATGGAGATTGCCCGGTTGCAACGCGAAAAAGCAGAGTTAGCTGATTCCATCAACGCGGAAGCGCAAATTACGCTCAACAGGAAACTGATTGAAGAGAAGGAAAAAATCCGCAAAAGCGAACAGGATAGGAATGAAATGGCCATCAAGGAACTTCACAAGCAACTGGACGACCAAAAGCGATTGACTGAGGAAATGAAACGCAAACAGGAGCAAGGCTCCATGCAAATGCAGGGCGAAGTGCAGGAATTAGCCATTGAGGAATGGTTGGCGGGGAAGTTTCCATTAGACAGCATCGAAGAAATTAAAAAGGGAGCCCGCGGAGGCGATTGCATTCAAACGGTGAATACCAGGTCCAGGCAAAACTGTGGAACTATTTATTACGAAAGCAAAAGGACAAAGGATTTTCAACCCGGTTGGATCGAGAAATTCAAAAATGATATCCGCGAACGCGGAGCCAATTTGGCCGTATTGGTTACAGAGGCCATGCCCCAAGGGATGGATCGCATGGGTTTAAAGGATGGAATTTGGGTATGTACTTATGAAGAATTTAAAGGTCTTTGTGTTGTGTTGCGCGAAACCATCATTCAAATTAGTGACGCCATAGGTTCTCAGGAAAACAAAGGGGAAAAGATGCACATGTTATACGATTATCTGACCAGCAATGAGTTTAAGTTGCAAATAGAAGGCATTGTTGAAGGGTTTACCTTAATGAAAATGGATTTGGAATCTGAAAAAAGATCCATTACAGGCCATTGGAAAAAAAGAGAGAAACAAATTGAAAAAGTGTTGCTCAACACCAATTTTATGTACAATTCCATCAGAGGAATCGCCGGAACGGCTCTACAGCCCATCAAAGCCCTCGAAATGCCGGAGGTTTCGGAAGAGATTGAAAATTAACTTTAAACCCACCTGAAATACCCGGGACTGCTTATTAAGTGATGCGTTTATATTCTTAAGTAAAATGGCTTTTTTGATGTAACTCATATCCGATCCTGGGAGCATTGCAGATATTCATTATCAATCTTATTGTGATGATGATTGGTTTTTGAAATATTTTAATCGTAATTTAGCGAAAAAAATACCATGTCCGAATTTTGTTCTCAATGCTCACCGAATTTTACTGTTGATGATATCAATCTTTTTGAAATAGCAACAAATTTGAAACCAGGACAATCTGAAAGTTTTAATTGTCAAGGATGTAACAACAGGACCCTGTTTAAAGACGAGGATGGCAATATTTATTTGGGTAAGCTAATAAATGGGATTGGAAAGCTATTGCCAGTAAAAATTGAAGAATTAAAGCGCGTCTGATCATAGACAAAGCCCGATCAACACATCTTGTGCGCTACAAGAAAAAGCCGCTACCACTTTAATATGGTAACGGATTGATACAGAATATGGAGAATATCGGAATCGAACGGATGACCTTTTAAAACCTATCAAACACTCTTAAAATTTTTTCCCCACAGATACCAAAAAATAGCAGAGAAAAAGGCTACTGTCAAATCAGTCAATCATGGCATTTTTAGAGAAAAGACCATTTACATCATTGTATGGTGTTTGCCAGAACACGCTCCATCCCGGCTTAGGGTTCATTTCACTATTTTGAACACGGATTAACTGAATAGGTTTTGCCTACCTGAAAATTTCGTTGTATAAGCTCTCGATCTGAGTCACCTCCTGATCATCCAGCATTTCGAATTCCTTTTCCCTGGCTCGCGTTGAAAGGGTACCTTGTCCCTGTTCAAGAAATCTCACCAATAAAGCGATCATTTTATCCGGCATGTCAAAGGACTGCTCGATCTGTAATTTGAACTCATCGTATTGATGCAAATAATCCACTTCTTGCGGGATAATCTGATCAATGGTGAGCTCAACACAACTGTACAGGAACTCAGCCATCTTGGTGGCATCAAAGTATCTGTACAGGTCAATGGTTTCATTCAGGACTTCTACATTGTTGTCAGGGGTAGTTTCCCAATCGATCAACTCCAGACGAGGCAAAGCAAAGTGTTCGAGTACCTCGCGGTATTCCGGAATCCTTTCCAGAATGGCAGCCGAAACAGGGAATATCAGGCTCTTCCTGGCAAATCCATTCCTGGCCAGAACGTGGTGAATCAAATATCTGTGAATTCTTCCATTGCCATCAACAAAGGGGTGTATCAACACAAACCCAAAGGCTATAACGGTGGCTGCCAATACAGGGTCAAATTTGGCATTTTTAAGTTTGTCGTTCGTTTCAATTAATCCATCAACCAGAGTTTCCACGTCCTGCCATCGAGCTGAAATATGCTCTGGTATAGGTGTTCCATGGTTCCTGTCATGTTCTCCGACAAAACCGCCCTGCTCCCTGAATCCTAATTTCATAAACCTTGCATTTTCAATCACTAACGACTGTAACCGCAACAGCTCTTCTTTAGATAAATTTTTTTGACCTGCCTGTCCAATTGCATTCCCCCAGCACTGCATACGTGTATGTGGAGGGTTTTCTCCTTCAATGGCATAGGAAGCTTTGGAGTCCTTTAATAAGAGGAAGCCGACAGCACGCAATAAAACATCACGGCGAATGGACGTAAGGGAAGCTTCTATTTTTGCATCCAGCTTTGCTTCAATGAATTTTTTCAGCATTGATGTCTTGCGGATAAGTGGGCAAAAATTCTTTACTCCGGGCAGGTTATTTCTTACCCGTTGTCTGGGAGAATTTTCTGGAAGCCCCGTATACTGTAGGCTTTCATCCAGCACGTCTACATAATTTCCTGTTTTCAGATCCGCCAATTCCAGCTTTTCATCCATTAGCCATTCATACAAAAACCAGATTCTACGGGTATACAGGCTGGTTGGTTCCGCTTCAATTAGTTCTTTAATCGTGTTGTTTGGAACCTTGCTAAAAAGCTTCTTGAGCACTCCCAAATCAACTCCTTCATATTTCAGCGCGAATGTCAGATGACCGGATAATGTCTGCCGAGGTTCATGCCGGGGTGTAAACACCTTCCAGGTATCTGTAACATACTTCTTATGTTTTTCGCTAATCAGAGCAATCTTGTCCGGGATAGGCACTTGTAGATTGTATTTAGCAATGATGGCCCCATACCCAACTAACTTTCCCGGTTCAGGAGTTACCCTTTCGTGAAAAACGATTACTTTGTGTGAAAAAAGATTATTTTCCATATTATTTTCTGAATAATAATTATCAAAGATATGAAAAATGATTATAATCAGTGAAATGTAATCTAATTTATATTTTTTTTGTGAAATTCTATTATTTTCTGACGATAACCTTCGGGTAAAAAAAAAGACTTTACATTTCTGTAAAGCCTTATTTTTAGTGGAGAATATCGGAATCGAACCGATGACCTTTTGACTGCCAGTCAAACGCTCTAGCCAACTGAGCTAATCCCCCCAAAGCATAAATACTTTTTTAAGTATTGAGGCTGCAAATGTAGAAGTTTTTACAAATATCCTCCTAATTTTGTGGCAAATTTATGAAAAGATTATTCGTTGCTGTAAAAATTACACCTGATGAGGCCTTCCGTCAGACCTATTCGTTATTCAGGCAGAAGATGGTCTTCAGTCGAATTACCTGGGTAGAGCCCGATGTGATGCACCTTACTTTAAAATTTTTAGGGAATACACCGGAGGATAAAATCCCGTTCATCAGCCAGGTACTGAGGGAAGTGACCCAAGGGCTTCCACCCCTGGATTTCCAATTAGATCACCTGGGAATATTTGGGAGTTCATACAACCCACGCGTTATTTGGGTGGGTTCCTCTGATCCCGCGAAACTGTCCGAACTTGGCCATGCCATCATTGATGGCTTGCACCAGGCAGGTTTTCATCGGGACAGACAAAATTTTGTCCCACACCTAAGCCTGGGCCGTATTAAAAAAGTGGAGAACAAAAAATATTTTCAGATGATCATCGATGAGTTTCGAAATCGGTTCTATATAAAAGGTAAAGTTGAAGAGGTGATATTATATAACAGTATACTAACCTCTTCCGGGCCGATTTACCAAAAAATCAGTGCGTTTAAATTAATTTAGTTTTTAGATCACCCTGATTGCAACGTTTTCACAACAAAGCCTGTCAATAGGGCAACAATTAATGCCAAAATGTAGTTATATCACAAGAATTTTATAATTTAGCCTTTCATTAATTATCGAATTGAAACAACTCTTTTTATACATATCTATTCTCATTGTTTTGCTTGTGTCTGTAGGGCTGCATGCGCAACAAGCACCTGCTTTTACGCACTACCGTGATGCACAGATGTTATACAATCCGGCCTTCGCCGGCATGCGGGAAGGGATTTGTGTCAATGGCATTTTCAGACAGCAGTGGGCTGGCTTCAAAGACTATGAAACCAATAAAAATGCAACTCCGGAGGATTATCTGGTGACAGTTGACTCACCCATCAGGTTTTTACATGGAGGTTTTGGCGGTGCCATTATACAGGATAAGGCCACTTATAATTGGGGCGATATCAGTTTAATACTGGCTTATTCATATCATGCAGAACTTGCTTTTGGAACTTTAGGAATTGGATTGGGAATCGATTTGAAAAACCGGAGCGTCGATGGCAGCATGTATAGGCCCGTGACGGATGGTGATCCTATTATATTCGCCTCCTCGCAGGGAGATATGCGTTTCGATGCCAATGCTGGTTTGTATTTTAAATCGGCCGACCGGTATTATGTAGGGTTTTCTATTACTAATTTGTTGAAATCAACATTTGTTAAACTTGATCCGGGGGGTAACGGGGAAATTTCTACCGACCGCACCCTGTATTTGATAGGGGGCTACAATTTTTTTCTTCCAAACGATCCACGTTTCGGGATAGAGCCTTCCTTTCTTATTCAAAGCGATATAGTTTCAACACAATATTCTGTGTCAGGCATCGTTAATTACAATGGCAAGTTCTGGGGAGGTCTCAACTACCGCTTTGGTGAATCTGTAGGCGTATTGGTTGGGATGCATTTCAAGGACCTGGGTATTGGATATTCTTATGATGTGAATACCATGCGTTTAGGTGTACCGGGCAGCCATGAGATAAGTATTAGTTACTGCTTTAAAATAAAAGGTGATAAATCGAGGACCAGCTATAAAAATACGCGATACCTCTAATCGAAAATGCGAAAACAGCATGATTGTGTGAAATGGTCGAGTTATTTTTTTACTTTTGGCGCCTCTGAATAGAAAAAGTTAAAAAGGAATAATCGCAATAAATCAAAATTCTAATAATGAAAAGACTGATTTTATACCTGTCGGCTATTGTGTTTCTGGGTAGTTGCAGCAACTCAGGAAATGGCGAACTCGTTGGAACCCGTAAAAATTCCAAACCATTTTATCAACCCGACCCTTACGGGATGGTATTTGTTCCGCAAGGCAGCTATACCATGGGTGCTGGCGATGAGGATCTTACCCATAGTAACCTGATTCAGCCAAAAACAATTTCCGTTTCTGCATTTTTTATGGATGAAACCGAAATTACCAATGATAAATACCGCATGTTTGTCAATTGGGTACGCGATTCCATCGCCCGGACCATGTTAGGTGATGTGCGTCCCGAAGATTACCTGATTGAGGAAAATGAGAAAACAGGTGAGGTTTATGATCCTCCTTATCTAAATTGGAAGACTGATATCGAGTGGAACAGTAAAGACCAGGACGTACGAGATGTGCTTGAAGACATGTACCTTCCGGAACACGAAAGGTTTTTCCGCCGTAAAGAAATTGATACCCGTAAATTGATGTACGAGTATTACTGGGTTGATCTCCATGCTGCAGCAAAAAAGGATTTCACCGAGGATGCCGATTTCAGGAATGCAGGTTTGGCCAACCGCCCGCAAGGCCTGCGCGACCGTTCAGTTTACGTGCGCAAAGAAACCATCGGGGTTTATCCCGATACCCTGGCATGGATTCACGACTATACCTATTCATTTAACGATCCAATGACCGAGAAATATTTTTGGCATCCTGCCTATGATAATTATCCCGTGGTCGGAGTAAACTGGAAACAGGCGCGTGCTTTCTGTGTTTGGAGAACAGAATTTTTAAATTCTCACCTCAAAAGTAAGAAAGGTCAGGTGGCTTTAGCTGAATTCAGGCTCCCAACCGAAGCAGAATGGGAATGGGCAGCACGCGGTGGCTACGCCCTCAATCCTTATCCCTGGGGAGGTCCTTATACAAGAAACGAAAAAGGTTGTTTCCTGGCTAACTTTAAGCCCGAAAGAGGAAATTATATTGGCGATGGCGGTTTGCGAACGGTTGTTGCCGCTCACTTTCCACCCAACGACTGGGGTTTGTATGATATGGCCGGTAATGTAGCCGAGTGGACAAACAGTGCATTCGACCCATCTTCCTATAATTTTACCTGGGACATGAACCCAAATTATACCTACACAGCCAAAGAAGATGACCCACCAGTAATGAAGCGCAAAGTCATCCGCGGAGGATCGTGGAAAGACATTGCTTATTATCTTCAGGTTTCAACCAGGGATTTTGAATATCAGGATACCTCAAAATCATATATCGGTTTCCGAACCATTCAACCATATCTGGGACGAAATAAGGGAGATAATCCAAATAAAGCATCTAGAATTTACAATTAACAGTTCAAACCATAGTCAACAATTTAAAAGTAAAAGTCATGGGCGTATTTAGTTTTGTTAAAACAAGGAAGTATAAAAAATTTATGAGTTTTGTATACGGGTGGGGTGCATCAGTTGTATTGATGGGTGCATTGTTTAAAATTAATCACTATACCGGTGCAGATGAAATGCTTATCGTAGGATTGTCTACCGAAGCAATTATTTTCTTTTTCTCCGCTTTTGAACCCCCATTTATCGAGCCTGACTGGAGTTTGGTTTATCCTGAATTGGCTGGAATGTATGCTAGTGTTAAAGACCAGGAACTTAAAAAAAGCAAATCACCTTCCGAACGGTTGGACGAAATGTTGCAAAAGGCCCAAATTGATCAAAAGGCGATAGAACGTCTTGGGGTAGGCATGGAAAAACTTTCTGACAATGCCAGCAAGCTTAACACCTTTACCAATGCAGCTGTTGTTTCAGAGGAGTTTTATAAAAATATGAAAACTGCCTCCGGTTCAGCCGAACAATTGGGTAAAGTGATTGATAAAGATGTGGAAGTTGCCGGAAATTATGCCAACAATATGCATAAAGTGAGCGAAGGAGCTACGGTTCTTGCAACAGCTTATGAAAATGCTGCCGACAGTATGAAACGCGATGCCATTACAACCGAAGTATTTGCCGGTACTGTTAAAACAGCTACTGAATCAGCACAAAGTTTGGCCGACAGTTATCAAAAATCGGCTCAACTTCTGGCAAAATCGGTTTCTGCACTCGACTTTACTGCTCTTGAAGGAGGCGCTTACAACGAGCAACTACGCAAAATTGCGGAGAATCTAACAGCCTTAAATGCCATTTATGAAATTCAGTTGCAAGGGACTAACAAAACTGTCGAATCTTCTGAAAAGATGAATGGAACCATTGCAGCTTTTCTTGGTAAGCTTGAACAATCAGCTACCTCCACAGCCCAGTTCTCAAGTCAGATGGAAGCCCTTACACAACGTATGAGTTCGCTGAACAAAGTTTATGGCAACATGTTGTCAGCCATGAACATGAACGGTTAACAACTGTCGTTTGTATTAACGGATTTTTCCATAAAAAAAATTAAAAAATGGCTGGATATAAAGAAACCCCTCGGCAGAAAATGATCTCCATGATGTACTTGGTACTCACGGCATTGCTGGCGCTTAACGTTTCGAAGGAAATTCTGGATGCGTTCCTTATAGTGAACAAATCCATGGAGACTACAAACGAAAGTGTAGCCGCAAAAATAGATGATGCGTATGCCAAATTTGAACAGCAATACAATTTGAATAAAGTTAAAGTTGGACCCAATTGGGAGAAAGCTCAGATGATGCAAAAAGAGGCTGATATTTTTCTGGATTATCTCGAGCATCTGAAATTTAAATTGGTACTGGTTGCCGAAAGAAATAAAGACTCTCTGGAAATTTTAAACCTGTATTACAAGGATTCAATTATTAACGGGAGACAACGCAAGGTGTTGAACCTTCGTGCAGTGGGCAGCAAGGACAAGTACAACGAAACCACCAATTACATGGTGCGAACCAAAACTAAAGGTGAAGCTTATGTGTTATCGCAAAAAATGGATAACTTCCGGGATGTTGTTTTATCTGTGATGGACTTACCTGAAAATTCTGAAAAAGTCGGTTTAACAACAGAAGGAGGTGATTATCGCAATGCCGACGGAGTACAACAGACCTGGGAATGGCATAACTTCTATCGTACCATACTCGCGGCTGACGTCACCATCGTTAATAAAATTATTGCCGAAGTACGGTCTGCACAGTTTAATTCACTCAATTATCTATATAGCCAGGTAAGTGAAAAGGACTTCAAATTTGATAACGTAGTAGCCAAGGTTATTCCTAAAAGCACGTATGTTTTTAAAGGTCAGAAGTATGAAGCGGAAGTTTTGGCAGCAGCCTACGATTCTAAAACAAAGTTGGAAAGTCGTGTGTTGCAAGGTGTAGATGAAATTAATGATGGTAACCGAAGCCGTGCAATTAATATTAAAGGAGATGGAGTCATTAATTTGGAATTCCCTACCAATGCTGAAGGGCCTCAAAGGTTTGCCGGAGAAATTATTATGCGTGACCCCGTTACCGGTGATATTAAGACTTATCCTTATGATGGAGAGTATATTGTGGCACCACCTGCACTTACTGTGGCTCCATTAAAAATGAATGTATTGTATATCGGCGTCGATAATCCTGTTTCAATATCATCACCGGGTTTACCACAGGAGAAAATACGTCCCGTAATCAGTACCGGTATTTTGAAAAGAGATCCCAAGAGCCACGATTGGATAGTCCGCATCGACAAGAAACCCACAGGTAAAGCAATCGCTACTGTGAGCGCTACTGCGGAACTTGATGGGAAAGTCATTCAATTGGGTTCTTCCGAATTCCGCGTAAAGCGCGTTCCGGATCCTATCGCTGAAATTGCAGGACAAACCGGTGGTTCCATCGACAAGAACGTGTTGCTTTCTGCTGGAGCCATTATACCCAATATGGAAGACTTCAACTTCGACTTATACTTCATCGTAACTTCCTATACTTTTGGTACCATTGTAAATGGAGACTATCTTCCCAAAAACATCAAGGGAAACGTTTTTACACCCGAAGTGGTTAATATGATTAAAAATGGGAAGTCAAAACAGAAGTTTATATTCGAAAATATCCAATCACAGGGTCCTGATGGAACTATCAGAGGTTTAAACCCGGTGAACTTAGAACTTAAATAATTTTAAATAATGTACAGGATGAAAAAGTTAGTTGTTGCCATATTCGCCATGTTCATGTTGCTGTCGGTATCCTCAGTGGCTCAGATCATCGATGAAGCCCCTATTGACGGGCTGTTTCAAGATGAATCATGGAGCGTGGATGTAAAGCCGATTGCCTTTCCAACTATTCGCAAGGCCGATGTGATGTGGTCGAAACGAATTTGGAGGGAAATTGACTTTAGGCAAAAGTTCAACCAAAAATTCTATTATCCTCTCGATCCGCAACAAAACTGGAAATCGTTCATCATGGTTCTCCTTGATGCCTTGAAAGAAGGTGGTCATTTTACAGCCTATGATTTGTCGAATACCGATGAGTTGCTCGTGCCAATCACATACAACGAGGTGGTGGGTCGTCAGACAGATACCCTTCACCAAATGGGACGAAGACCATATCCTCCTTACGAAGAGTACGATACAGTAATCGTTACCAGTTTCGAACCTTCTAAAGTGATGCGCTTAAGGGTTAAAGAGGATTGGTATTTCGACAAACAACGGAGCCAGATGATGGTACGCATCATTGCCCTGTGCCCGGTGATGATTAAAGAACGCGATGGACAGGAAGTAACCGAACCCATGTTTTGGATTAGCTATGCACAGGCACGTGACGTGTTTGCAAAAGCACTGGTGTTTAACGAGTTTAACTCGGCCATGCGCCTTACTTATGATGAACTTTTCTGGAAACGCTTGTTCGACAGTTATATCTATAAGGAGCAAAATGTTTATGACCGTCGAATCAATGCCTATGCGCAAGGTTTGGATGCACTGTTGGAGTCGGAACGAATTAAACAGGAAATGTTCCGGTTTGAAGAGGACTTGTGGCAATATTAGGATTTCACTTACCACTCTTAAAAAACCCCTCTTTCCGGAGGGGTTTTTTTTTCGACCGGGCGGTTGAGTGCCTTTTAATCAATTATCTTTAACTTTGCTGTCAACGATAGATCCAGCTATGATTGACCTGTTTGCAACTCAAATTACTTATCTTAAAGGTGTGGGGCCAAAGAAGGCAGAGCTTCTTCAAAATGAGATTGGTATAGCTACTTACGAAGATTTGCTCACTTATTATCCTTTTAGGTACGTGGATAAAAGTCAGGTATTCGGCATACGGGATGTGGTCAGCGATCAGGCTTATGTTCAAATCAGGGCCACCGTAACCTCTGTTGAAGCCAATGGTGAGAAGCGCATGCGGTTTGTCGTGGTCACTGTTAAAGATACCACCGGTACCATCGATCTGGTGTTTTTTAAAGGACTTCGTTGGGTGGTAAATCATTTTATACCTGGCAAGTCATTCTATATTTTTGGTAAGCCCTCTGTTTTTCGTAATAAATTTAATTTTGTTCATCCCGAGGTGGAGGACGATGATGGCAAAGTCATGGCCATTACCGGACCCAGACTCGAAGGGATATACAGCACCACTGAAAAATTGAAGAATGTGGGACTGGGATCTCGCGGATTGGGTTTTCTCATCAAAGAGTTGCTCAATAAAGGAGTGAACCAGATAGAGGAAACTCTTCCCGAATATTTGATCAACAGGTATCAGTTGATGAACCGTCGTCCTGCCTTGATTAATATTCACTTTCCGGAAGAGGCTGATAAAATTTCACCCGCTACCTACCGGTTGAAATTTGAAGAACTGCTGTTTATCCAGCTCGACATGCTTTTGCAGAAAAAAAACCACCAGCGTAAAATTGCGGGGCATGTTTTCTCGCAGGTGGGCCCGCTGTTTCTTGAGTTTTACGAAAAGTATTTACCCTTTGAACTTACCAATGCGCAAAAACGCGTAATCCGTGAAATCCGCATGGATCTGAAAAGCGGCACCCAGATGAACCGTTTGTTGCAGGGTGATGTAGGCAGTGGTAAAACCCTGGTCGCGTTAATGATCTTCTTGCTGGCCATCGACAATGGGTTCCAAACTTGTTTGATGGCACCAACAGAAATTTTGGCTAACCAGCATTTTAACAGCATTTCTTCCTTCTTAAAGGACATGGATATTGAGATAGCCTTGCTTACCGGGAATACTAAAAAAGCTCAACGCACCCACATTCACAAACGACTTCTGGATGGCTCGATGGATTTGCTCATCGGCACTCATGCTGTGATAGAAGAGGTTGTTCAGTTTAAGAACCTTGGATTTGTTGTAATTGACGAACAACACCGGTTTGGAGTAGAGCAACGGGCCAAAATGTGGAAAAAAAGTGATGTCCTGCCACATGTTCTGGTGATGACAGCTACTCCCATTCCCCGAACGTTGGCTATGACATTGTATGGTAATCTAGATGTATCGGTGATTGATGAACTACCTCCTGGTAGGAAGCCTGTTAAAACCGTCCATTATTTTGAGTCGAAGCGGCTGCGTGTGTTGGGCTTTATGAAAGAACAGATTAAACTTGGACGACAGGTTTATATAGTATATCCCCTGATTAATGAATCGGAAAACCTGGACCTTAAAAACCTGATGGATGGATTTGCGAACATACAGCAAGATTTTCCACTTCCGCAATATCAGGTGAGCGTAGTGCATGGCCGGATGAAAGCCGATGAGAAAGAATACGAAATGAAGCGGTTCGTGGAAGGTAAGACCGACATTTTGGTGTCAACAACGGTTATAGAAGTCGGTGTGGATGTCTCGAACGCGACGGTCATGATCATAGAAAACGCCGAACGCTTTGGATTATCGCAGTTGCATCAGTTACGTGGCAGGGTTGGCCGCGGTGGCGATCAGTCCTATTGTATCCTGATGTCGGGTAATAAACTTTCTGCTGAAGGGCGTAAGCGCCTTGAAATCATGGTGAGCAGCAACGATGGCTTTGAGATCGCCGAGGCGGATTTAAAACTCCGCGGCCCTGGCGACATGCAAGGAACCCAACAGTCGGGTGTTTTGGAATTGCGCATCGCTAACCTGGCACAAGATGGTGAACTCATCATGTTGACCCGAAAAGTGGCAGAAACAATTCTTGAAAAAGATGAGCAACTCGCAAATCCCGAAAACGGGCTCCTGCGCCATCAACTCCTGAAAATCAGAAAACAAAAGCGTAATTGGAGCCGCATCTCCTAAAAATCACTATCCAATAGTTAAAACCACCACATTGTCATTCGAGTGACATTGCTTGCCTGATTTTCGTATTTTTGCATGTTCAAAAAAAAGTACGATGAAGATTTCATACAACTGGTTAAAACAATACATTAATCTGGACGTATCTCCCGATGTAACATCAGACGTGCTGACAAACATTGGGTTGGAAGTGGAAGGAATGGAACAATTTCAGTCCATAAAAGGAGGATTGGCCGGTGTGGTGGTAGGTGAGGTAATCACTTGTGTAAAACATCCAAATGCAGATAAGTTAAGCTTAACCACCGTAGATATTGGTTCCGGTGAAATGTTGTCCATCGTTTGTGGCGCACCCAACGTGGCAGCAGGCCAAAAAGTGTTGGTGGCTACCGTTGGAACCAGGTTATATAGCGGTGATAATTCGTTTGAGATTAAAAAGTCGAAAATAAGGGGAGAAGTTTCCGAAGGAATGATCTGTGCCGAAGACGAATTGGGGCTCGGTAACTCGCATGAAGGCATTCTGGTATTGCCTCCGGATACAAAGTCCGGAACTCCGGCTGGCGACTATTTTCAGGTGGAGCAAGATGTGGTATTCGAAATAGGACTGACCCCTAACAGGGCCGATGCAGCCTCGCACATCGGCGTGGCACGTGACCTGGCTGCCGGACTTAACAGGGTAGACAATACAGGGAAATATCATTTGACCTTGCCCGGGATGGATGACTTTACCATCGATAATCACAACCTGGATGTTGAGGTGGAAGTACTCGATTCGGAAGCCTGCCCAAGATATTCAGGTGTTACTTTATCAGGTATTACCGTCAGAGAATCGCCCGATTGGCTTAAAAACAGGTTGATGCGTATCGGGCTCCGGCCTGTGAACAACATTGTGGATGTAACCAACTTCGTAATGCACGAAACTGGTCAGCCTTTGCATGCTTTTGATGCTGAAAAAATTGCCGGCAGCAAAGTGGTCGTGCGCAAGTTGGAAAACAACACCCTCTTTACCACACTTGATGGTGAACAAAGAAAGCTGAATGCCAACGATTTAATGATATGCAATGTTCACCAGGGCATGTGCATTGCCGGAGTGTTTGGCGGGTTATCCTCAGGGGTTTCTTATCAGACCACCCGTATTTTTCTGGAGAGTGCTTGTTTCGATGCGCGGCATATCCGTAAAACATCAAAACTACATGGTTTGCAAACGGATGCTTCGTTCCGCTTTGAGCGCGGTGTCGATCCAAACATAACGGTTTACGCTCTCAAACGGGCCATTTTGTTGATGAAAGAAGTCGCGGGAGGCCAGGTTTCTTCAGAGATAAAAGATGTTTATCCTCAGCCTGTTGCCCCAAAAAAAATATTAATATCCTTTGCGCATGTCGACCGGTTGATTGGTAAATCCATTGAACGGAACATCATCAAAAGCATATTGATTGATTTGGAAATCGGCATCCTGGATGAAAATGAAGAAGGCCTTTTGCTCTCGGTTCCAACCTTTAAGGTGGATGTTACACGCGAGGTAGATATCATTGAGGAGATTCTTCGGGTGTATGGTATCAATAACATCAGCTCCGATGGGAAACTTCATACCTCTTTAAATATTCGTCTTAAACCCGATGTTGAAGCGATTCAGCGGGTGATTTCAGAGTATCTGGTGGCACACGGCCTGGTGGAAATGATGAACAATTCATTGACAAAGTCCGGGTATGCCAATTTAAGTCAGGAAATTGATGGGGATTCAACTATTGAGCTGTTAAACCCATTGAGTAAGGACTTGAATGTGATGAGGCAATCCCTTTTATTTGGTGGCCTGGAGGTAATAGCCTATAATGTTAACCGGAAGGAGAACAACCTGAGGTTGTTTGAGTTTGGCAATGTATATCACAAAAAGAAAGACTATGATCCTGCCCGTGGTGTAAAAAATTATCATGAAGAAAAACACCTGTTGATCATTGCCAGTGGCAGCAGAAATGAGGAAACCTGGAATTCAAAACCACAAAAAATTGGGTTCTACGATGTAAAAGCATGGGTGGAGGCATTGATTACCAGGATTGGATTGGATAGGAATCGAATTTCTCTTGAAGAGCCATCTCTTGGCGATTTGAACGATGAACTTCATTATAAAATGGGTGAACAACTGCTGGCCCGCGTCGGATGTGTTGAAAAAAAAATCTTACAGGCCATGGACATCAAGCAAGAGGTGTTTATGGCTGAGATCAACTGGACTTTGGCGCTCAAACAGGTCAGGATTAATAACCTGGTTTATCGTCCGGTGTCAAAATTCCCGACTGTAAAACGCGATTTGGCGTTATTGCTCGATAAAGAAATTAAATTCTCACACTTGAGAGAGGCCGCATTTCAGACAGAGAAAAAGTTACTTCAATCGGTTACTGTTTTTGATGTGTACGAAGGCGACAAAATCCCGGCGGGCAAGAAATCCTATGCCTTATCGTTTATCCTTGAGGATACTGAAAAAACCATGACTGATCAGGTGATTGAAAAAACCATGGGTAGAATACAGCAAACGCTGAAACATCAATTTAATGCAGAATTAAGATAATCAAAGGTTTGTTGTTTTTGTTCGGACAGATTATTTAATTTTATAGGTTCAATTATTAGTGCTGATGGATATACAATCGATAAAACAAAGATTCGGGGTTATAGGAAACTCACCGTTGCTCAACCGGGCCATTGATGTGGCCATTCAGGTTGCTCCAACCGACTTAACAGTTTTAATATCAGGAGAAAGCGGTACGGGTAAAGAGGTTTTTCCAAAGATGATCCATCAGGAAAGCACACGTAAACACGGCCACTATATCGCTGTAAACTGCGGTGCTATCCCGGAAGGAACCATTGACTCGGAACTGTTTGGTCATGAGAAGGGATCGTTTACCGGTGCCCATGAATCGCGTAAGGGGTATTTCGAGGTGGCCGATGGAGGTACTATCTTTCTTGATGAAATCGCGGAGCTTCCTATATCTACACAGGTTCGGCTGTTGCGCGTACTCGAAACAGGCGAATTTCTTAAAGTAGGGTCCTCCAAAATGGTTAAATCCAATGTCAGGGTAGTTGCCGCCAGCAACGAGGATATTCCCAGAGCCATAGAACGTGGAAAATTCAGGCAAGACTTGTTTTATCGTTTAAACTCGGTACCCATTTTTGTTCCGCCCCTGCGCGAAAGGAAAGATGACATTCATTTGTTGTTCAGGAAATTCGCTGCTGACTTCGCCGAAAAATACCGCATGCCGGCGCTTCAACTTACGGATGATGCTATTAAGGTGCTTCGCGATTATTATTGGCCGGGAAATATCAGGCAGTTGAAAAATATTACCGAGCAGATTTCTATCATCGAAAGAGAGAAAGAGATTAGTGCCGAATCATTGGCCAAATACCTTCCCGGCATCCGAAATTCAAGCGTGCCGGTGTTGTACCATAAAACCGACGAAGAATCTTTTTCGGAAAGGGAATTGCTTTACAAGGTGTTGTTCGATATGAAACGGGATATGGCCGAGTTGAAGAAAATCGTTTTGAACCTGGTTGAAAAAGATGGTCATCATGCTGATTTTGAACAAACAAAAGCCTTGCTAGTTAAGGACTTTGGACAAGACCTACCGGCACAGGAGAAAAAAATCATCGATCAGATGGAGATTTCCCACGCAAAAGAAACCGACCTCGAAGATGATGAAGACTATGAACAAAGCGAAATTATTGAAGAATCTTTGTCGCTTACTGACAAGGAGCATGAGATGATAAAAAGGGCCCTGGAAAAACACCGTGGGAAGCGAAAAAACGCGGCTACCGAACTGGGCATCTCCGAACGCACCCTGTATAGAAAAATCAAAGAATATCATATTAAATAAATGGAACTATCTAAAAAAAGTTTTGCGTTTTTTTGGCAACCACTTCTACTTGTGATGATGGTGATGGGCCTTTCCTCCTGTGGAGTATATTCCTTTACTGGTGCGTCTATTCCGCCGGAAGCCAAAACGGTTTCTGTCCAGTATTTTTCTAATCACGCCTTGCTGGTCGAGCCTACCCTGAGCCCTATTTTTACGGATGCCTTGCGTGATAAATTCACCGGACAAACCAACCTGGCCATGCTTGAGCGCAACGGCGATTTGGCCATGGAAGGTTCTATCGTGGAATATAAAACGACCCCGGTGGCTATCCAGGGAGACCAAACATCTGCCTTAAACCGGCTAACCATTACTATCGAAGTCAGATTTACCAATAAATATGAACCGGAGAAAGATTTTGATACTAAGTTTACCCAATTTATCGATTACCCTTCAGGCACGGATTATAATGCTGCGAAAACTGATTTAATTGACCAAATTACCGAAATGTTGGCAGACGACATTTTTAATAAGGCGGTTATTAACTGGTAAACAACTGTTTAAGCGGTTGTCGGACTCATAATAAAAAGGAATATGAATAAGGAAGAGTTTATTGGTTTTATGCAACAGCCCACGAAACTGAATAGCCAAACGCTTTCGGGACTTACAGCCCTCGTTAATGAGTTTCCCTATTGTTCTACGGTTCGCATTTTATTGTCGGTGAATCAATACAAAGAAAAAGATGTGCGCTACGAAACCGAACTGCGTACCACCGCTGTTTATTCCGGTGACAGAAGCATCCTCAAAAAGCACATCGATCGGGCCGGACAATCTAATGTCAGGATCGTGTTGCCTGATGAAGAGAAAGCGGAGGAAGTAAAAAAGGCGGAAACGAGTTCGCCATTAGAGGATTCAGTGGTGCCTGAAAAGGCTGAGAAAATCGCATTCACCGAACCTGAAGAGCCAAAGACGTCCACCGTTCAACAGGAGGGGCCGGAAATGCCTGCTGAGAACATTCCGTATGTCGATATGGAGATCCAGGAACTCAAAGAGATTATCAATCGGCATATTGATGAACTGGAGCAGGAAACTCATTTGAAATCTTCATCCCATGTGGTAGTAGAACCAGAGGAGAAGTTGGATGTTGTTAAGGAAAAGTCAAAAGAAGAATTGTTGGACGAGTTTATAAAAAACCAGCCCAGTATTACCCGTCCCAAAGCCGCTTTTTATAATCCGCTTGAGGTTGCCAAAGAAAGTATCGTCGATCAGGAAAATATTATCAGCGAAACATTGGCCACCATATACTACGATCAGGGGCATTTACAGAAAGCAATAAAAATTTATCAGAAATTAAGTTTGAAATATCCGGAAAAAAGTACTTACTTTGCAGCCCTGATTCAAAAAGCAGAAAAAGAACTAAATACTTAAAAGTTAAACTGATGTATATTTTCGTTTCAATATTAATTTTAGTGGTGAGTATTTTACTCGGACTGATCGTTCTGGTTCAAAATCCAAAAGGTGGTGGCTTGGCAGCCAATTTTGCCTCCGGTGGAGCTCAATTTATGGGCGCACGTCAAACGGCCGACTTTCTCGAGAAAGCATCCTGGGGACTGGCCATAGCCTTGTTGTTCCTTAGCTTAACTGCTACCATGATTATCCCACGCGATTTTGGAGTGAAAAACACAAACCAATCTGAAATTATCGATCAGGTTTCCGGTCAAAAGTCAACCCCTCCAATCGACTTTCAAGCTCCTGAAAACAACACCCCGGAAGAATAGGGTACAAAATATTATTTATTTGAAATGTCAGAATGTCATAAACGTTCTGACATTTTTTATGCCGCTTAGTTTGGCACAAAATATGACTGCTAAGGTTCACTGATCATATTATATAATAGAAACCATGAAAAAAATTAACATTAAACCTTTAGGCGACAGAGTTGTTATTAAACCTGCCCCGGCTGAAGACAGGACCGCTTCGGGTATTATCATCCCTGATACTGCAAAAGAAAAACCACGACAAGGTGTTGTTGTTGCCATTCCTGCCGAGAACAAAGAAACCCCGATCACGGTAAAAGTGAACGACCAGGTGCTTTACGCGAAATATGCAGGAACAGAAATCAACATTGAAGGGGTTGATTACCTGATTATGAGTGAGAAAGACGTACTAGCAGTTATTTAATTGAAATATTTAAACTAACATAAAAATTTAAAAAAATGGCAAAGGATATCATATTTAGTAATGAAGCCAGAGAAAGTCTGAAAAGAGGCGTTGATGCATTGTCAGATGCAGTAAAAGTTACCCTGGGACCTAAAGGTCGCAATGTAATTATTGAGAAATCGTATGGAGCGCCTCAGGTAACCAAAGATGGTGTTACAGTGGCTAAAGAAATCGAACTCAAAGACCCCATCGAAAATATGGGCGCTCAGATGCTAAAAGAAGTAGCTTCGAGAACCAACGACATTGCCGGTGATGGTACCACAACAGCTACCATTTTGGCCCAATCCATTTTTGGAACCGGATTGAAAAATGTGACCGCCGGTGCCAATCCAATGGACTTGAAACGAGGAATCGACAAAGCAGTAGCTAAAGTGATTGAATCGCTGAGAAGCCAGACTGAAAAAGTGGGTGACAATAACGACAAAATCAAACAAATTGCCTCTATATCTGCCAATAATGACGAATACATCGGCAGCTTGATTGCCGAAGCCATGAGCAAGGTGAAGAAAGAAGGCGTGATCACCATCGAAGCAGCAAAAGGTATCGAAACCTACGTTGAGGTTGTTGAAGGAATGCAATTCGACCGTGGTTATATTTCTCCTTACTTTGTTACCGACACCGAAAAAATGGAGGTGGTTTATGAGAACCCAATGATTCTGATTTACGACAAAAAAGTATCGGTGATGAAAGACTTATTGCCCGTACTTGAAAAGGCCGTTCAAACAGGTCGTCCCTTTATCATTATTGCCGAAGATGTTGAAAGTGAAGCCCTGGCAACGCTTGTAGTAAACAGGCTGCGTGGTGCCCTCAAAATTGCTGCTGTTAAAGCTCCCGGCTTTGGCGACAGAAGAAAAGAAATGCTCGAAGACCTCGCTATTCTTACCGGAGGTACCGTGATTTCTGAAGAAAAAGGGTACAAACTTGAAGATGCTACCCTGGAAATGCTGGGTGAGGCCGAAAAAGTAACCATCAGCAAAGACAACACCACCATTGTAAGTGGTAAAGGGGATCCCAAAAATATCAAAGCCCGTGTAAACCAAATCAAGGCCCAGATTGAGACCACAACTTCCGATTACGACAAAGAAAAACTACAGGAACGCCTGGCAAAATTGGCTGGCGGTGTGGCTGTGATCTATGTAGGAGCCGTAAGTGAAGTGGAGATGAAAGAGAAAAAAGACCGCTTTGACGACGCACTGAATGCTACCCGTGCCGCAATTGAAGAAGGCACTGTTCCTGGTGGAGGCGTCGCGTTTGTTCGTGCTATCCCTTCTTTGAACGATGTTGTATTTGAAAATGAAGACGAGGAAACAGGTGTTTCCATCATTAGAAGAGCCCTTGAAGAACCCTTGCGCCGCATTGTTGAAAATGCCGGACTCGAAGGCTCTGTGGTATTGAATAAAGTGAAAGAAGGTATCGGCGATTATGGATTTAACGCCAGGACCGAAGTTTACGAAAACCTGAAAGCTGCCGGTGTAATCGATCCTACGAAGGTAACCCGTGTGGCACTCGAAAATGCAGCCAGCATTGCCGGTATGTTATTAACTACCGAATGTGTACTTTCGGAGCATAAAGATCCAAATGCGCAGGGACCTCAAATGCCTCCCATGGGTGGCGGCATGCCAGGAATGATGTAAGAATCATTCTTTTTAAAGACAAAAAGGTCTGGCTATTTAAGTCAGGCCTTTTTTTATGAGGTTATGTTTTTATCTTTGTGGCTGCTTTCACCTCAAAATATCTAATTAAACGTCCATTTTGGATACTCAACACAATGCAGATATAACTGGGAGAGGTGATTTTATTCAGCCGTTGGGCGAAAGCGTAAGTAAAAAACAATTTGCATAATACGGACTAATAATATATCTTTGCACGTATATATTTTTATCATGGACACAAAACTAACACTGAAATTAGACAAATTCGTCATCGAACAAGCGAAAAAATATGCATCGTCTCAAAAACGCAGTCTGTCCAGAATCATTGAAACCTATTTAAAATCACTAATCAATCGGGAGAATTTAAACAATGAGGACGATATTAAAATTTCACCTTTTGTAAAAAGCATGTCAACCGGAATCAACATTCCTGCCGACTTAGACTATAAATCTGAAATCTTAACTCATCTGGAAGAAAAGCATAAATAGCCATGAGATTATTTCTGGACACAAATGTAATGCTTGATTTTCTGGGTGAACGTGATCCATTTTATGTTTCAGCAGCAAAAATTGCCACACTAGCCGACAAAAGGTCACTTCAGATTATCGTTTCGGCATTATCTTACGCAACAATTAGCTATTTCCTGACTAAATACGATGGACTGGAAAAAACAAAAGATAAACTAAGAAAGTTCAAAGTAATCTCCGAAATATGTGAATTGGATGAAGTAATTATTGAAAAAGGACTAAACTCGGAGTTTTCAGACTTTGAAGATTCTTTACAATATTTTAGTGCATTGCGGGCAGAATGTGACATTATTATAACACGAAACGGAAAAGACTTCAAGAAATCCGAAATACCTGTTATGTCTCCTGATGAATTTTTAAATAGTATCAAGAAATAAACACCTACGTCCAACAATAAAATGGTGGTATAGAATATTAGTATTAATCCTTATTTTCTCTGTAATTGATTTTATTGTTTTCTAAGCCCCGGTCACTCATCCACCCCCTGCTGTAGATGGTGCTCATCGAACTGAACGAACAAATAATCACCGGAAAAATAGTGGTTACGAATAATCGGGGTTAAGGTTAGTTCCACTTTCCGATTCACTGACTTTGGTAACGAATTGGCACAGTGATATTTTCATTAAACGAATCGTTCCATACTCTCGTTTTTGAAAACGGATAAACTGCTACCTTACCAGTATTACGGTCCCCATTTTTGTTTGTTGTGGGAAAGTATACATTATTGATTATTGAATGGTTATATACGCAAAGGTAATATAAGAATCACTAAATTACATTATAATTGAAATTCTCTCTGTTAAATTTAGCTTAACAAAGGGGCTTATCTTAATGAACTATTTCAACAACCATTTTTCAAGGATAGCGAAGAGGATATCCCATTTAATCGGTTTCGAGATGTAGTCGTTCATGCCAGCCGCGAGGCAAATTTCTCTATCGCCCTTCATCGCGTTGGCTGTCATGGCGACAATGGGGATATTGTCAAATTTAGGATTTTGGCGGATTTCCTTTGTGGCCATGAGACCATCCATTCCGGGCATCTGAACATCCATCAGGACAAGTGAATAGGGTTTGCTTTTTAAGGCTTTAACAGCTTTTAAACCGTCCCCAACCACTTCCAGGCGAATGCCGGTTTTCATAATGAGAGCCGCGGCAACCCGCTGATTGATGATATTGTCCTCGGCCAGCAATATTTTCGTAGTATCAGGCAATGATTGTAACCGTTCCAGGTTGGTGTTTAATATTTCTTTCTTATGAACCTTGCCAGTAAGATCGGTAAATCCGATGAGGTTGGCAATTGAATTGAATAGGATAGATTGTTTAACCGGTTTTGTCAAATATTCAATATTTCCGAGCTTCTTCAATGACTTTCTGTCTCCCCAAATGCCCACGGAGGTTAAAAAAACAGCAGGAATCTGACTTTTTTCTCTTATTGCGCTTATGAAATCGAACCCACACATGCCGGGCATTTGATAGTCAGAGATAATCAAGTCGTAGGTGCCCTCTTTTGCTGCATTAAATACCGCAAGTGCATCAGCAGGCAATTCAAAAACCTCTGAAGTAAAACCAAATGATTTTACCATTTCAAATAAAATGATGCGGTTTGTTTTATTGTCATCGACAACAAGGACGTGAAGTCCATGAATTTTGGCGGGTATTCTAAGTGCCTCATCTTCTTTGATATCAGATTTTAAAAACCGGGCAGTAAAGTAGAATGTGCTTCCCTCTCCAAGACGGCTTTTAACCCAAACTTCACCTTTCATCATGTGGACCAGGTTTTTACTAATCGAAAGGCCAAGACCTGTACCTCCAAACTTTCGGGTAATGGTGCTATCTGCCTGGGAAAAGCTATTGAAAATCGATTCCTGTTTTTCTTCAGGAATGCCAATCCCGGTATCCTCTATCGAAAACAATAATTCTATTTCATTTTCACGCAGTGGGTTATTGGGTGGTGCTGAGGATGAGCTGTTTTGTACCTTAATATTAATTTCACCTTCTTTGGTAAATTTAATGGCATTGCCAACCAGGTTAATGATTACCTGACGTAGCCTTCCCGGGTCACCTACAACATATTTTGGAATGTCATTATTTATGAGCATATTCAATTCAAGACCCTGGTCTTCAATTTTATGAATGACCACATCGGAAACACCTTACACTACCTCCCTGACTTTAAAATCCATTTCCTCCAATTCTAATTGACCGGCTTCAATTTTAGAAAAATCAAGGATGTCATTCAGTAGACTCAGCAGGATATCCGCACTTTCTTTGGCCATTTTAAGAAATTGCGATTGTTCTTCATTTAATTCAGATGACAATACCAATTCCAGCATTCCATTGATTCCATTCATAGGTGTGCGGATTTCATGGCTCATGTTTGCCAGGAACTCGCTCTTCGCCTTGTTTGCATTTTCAGCATCATTTTTTGCTTTCTCAAGTGCATCGGCTTTGTTCTCCAACTCACTGTTCAGGGCAACCACCCCCCGGTTTGTTTCTTCGAGTTCCTGATTGATAATTTCTATTTCGTTATTACGTTCCTGAAGCTCTTTAAGGACAAACAGCAGTTCGCTATTTTGCGAATTGATGGTATCTACCATCGAGGCATCCCCACGCTCAATTGTTTTCTTAAATGCTTGCTGAATATTACTTATTTTGTTGGGATGAATAGGTTGTGAGAATTTTGGCAACCATTTTGCAGGTGTAATGGTGGTCCCTTTACCTGCCTCTGATTGAATATGAAAATCGTCCATCAATCGCTGAGAACCGATCAATCCCACACCCATTCCTACTTTCGACTTGTAGTTTCCTGATTGTATTTGTTCAAGGTTTTCAATGCCCTTTCCCTTGTCGGAAAAAACGATGACGATCCCTCCCGAATTCATTCCTCTTTCCGCAATGTGGAATTTCACGGTTCCGCCATTGGCATGCTCTATAATATTTCTGCTAAGTTCTGATACAGTCGTTCCTATCCTGATGCAGGTGGTGCGGTCGAACAATAGTTCCTGAGCAAGCATGGTAGCGATATTTCGTGCCCTTACCACATCTGCCTCATATTGTACCTGCAATTCGCCTACATTATTGAGTGTAGCGGATGATAAGAATTGTAGCGTCATCATTCAGTCTTGAGTGTGTACTTAATATCAATTCAGCATTCTTTTGCGGAGGTTCATCCCAGTTAAAATTTTCGGCCCTCCATCGGGAAGTAATCCCATCCGAATACATACAAAGGGTATCCCCGGGTTCAAAATCAGATTCAAAAACACGTGGTGTTCGCATATTGTGACCAATAATTCCTCCAAACGACAGCAAGGTTTTCTTTTCAACCTTTGTCAGAATAAAACCCTCAATGTTGCCAATGCCTGAAAAGCTTAACCTGTTGGTTTCAGTATTGATTCGTGCCAGTCCAATTACGGCACCCCGGGTTCCTTTTATAGCATGGTGGATATGATTCATGAGGCTGTCGAGGGGCAGGTTGGATTTGAGCAGAATATTTTCTTTGACGAGTTCTGCTGCCAGGTTGGCTTCCTTCCCGTGACCCAGTCCGTCAATAACAGCGGTGATACAAACGTGGGCACTCACGTTATTTACAAGAAAGGCATCACCATTAAGCTGCTCTCCCGGGTAACAACGTGATGCTGCTCCGACAACCAATTTTTTATTTATGCCGACCCAGCTTTTTATGGGTACCCACTTGAGCGTTCTTACGCAATGTTTATAGTCATGGCTTCCTGAGAAATAGAGTTCTTTAAATGCAGAGGAGGATACAGGATTGATTTCCATCTCATCTGAAAAGCGTCTGATTGTTCCCAGCCCGATGCCAAGGGAATCTTTTTCGGTAATCCCATCCTGCATAGATTTATGTAAATCTGTGATACCGGAACCCGAATCACAACACCAGATCTCGATGGCTTTTTGTTTTTCCGTGTCTTCAATTTGACAAATTACGATTTTACCAGTCCCGCCTCCATGTTTTAGCACGTTGGTTACCAATTCTGAAATTAAAATGGCTATCTCTTCGGTTTTTACTTCATTAAAGCCAATTTGTTTAGCCAGGCTCACACCTTTTCTTCGGCATACACCGATGTCGGATTCGTTTTCGACAGTCAAACTTAATATGTGATCTCGCGTTACTTCCATTTCATTAACCTGACGGTAGTGCCTTCATTTATCTTTGTAACGATTTCAAATCTGTCAACCAGTCGTTTGGCTCCTGGCAACCCATAACCCATCCCCATCCCTGATGTGTATCCATCGCTCATGGCCAATTCCAGGTTTTCAATTCCCGAACCTTTGTCAGAGCAGGTTACTATCATTGCCAATTGTTCATCAACAATTCCTGATTCGATAAGTACTTCCCCACCACCGGCATAGTTGTACATATTTCGTAACAACTCACTTACCGCAGTAGTAATCCGGGTTTGGTCAACAATACCCATTTGCAATAACTTTGCCTGATACCGGATAAATTGCCTCACACTTACAATGTCGTATTCAGTTGAAACGACCAATCTTCCGAGTTCTACCCAGCTTATATCTGATTTCAGTTCTGACATTACAATCGGATTTATGAGAAGTCACTGTTCTCATTCCTAATTCTTCTTTCGAGCATTTCCATGCCCTTTTCCATGTTGAGCGCAGTATCTACGCCCTGCATCTCGAGTCCGAGCTCGACAAGGGTGATGGCCACCGCAGGTTGCATCCCCACAATAACTACCGCAGCATCCATAATTGAAGCCATGGAAGCCATTCCTGAAAGCATGCGTCCAATAAAAGAATCTACCATTTCCAATACTGAGATATCAATCAGAACACCTTTGGCCCCGGTTTTTGAAATTTCTTCAAGTATTTGGGTTTGCAGTTGCATGGCCATTTTATCGTGCATATCCACCTGTATCGAGACGATTAAAAAATTTCCAATCTTGATAATGGGGATCCTCTTTTCATATATGTCAATATTCATCTATTCCTGTTTTTCATCAGAATGGGTAAAAAGCGTTTGGAGCTTCACACCTTCCGATCGTTTATTTTCTCTCATGGCAAAAATCATGGCGTCCTGCAGCGTGGCTTTGGTCCGGATAGAAGATAAATCAATCCCCAGGTGAACAATGGTCTGGGCAATGGCCGGGCTGATACCTGAGATGATACATTCCGCACCTAACAAACGAGCTGCGGTAACTGTTTTTAACAAATGGTTTGCAACCTGCGTATCGACTGTTGGAACTCCGGTGATGTCGAGAATGGCAATGGTGCACCCCGTTTCAACAATTTTTTCGAGCAGATTTTCCATCATGACCTGGGTTCGCTGACTGTCGAGGGTGCCAATTACGGGAAGGATCAGCACGTTGTCCCAGACTTTTGAAACAGGACTTGAAAGTTCAAGCAGATCTTGTTGCTGTTGAAGAATGGTCTTTTGCTGCTCCTGGATTTTGGCGAGTTTTTCCTCAACCTCTTGCTGCATTTTTTTACGCTGTTTGAGTTCGTCAGTCAGGTCATTAATTAACAGGTCGATGGCCGCTTCAATGCCGCTCAGGTCGTCATTAATTTCACTGTTGATCCGTGCATTCATGTCCCCGGCAGCAACGGACGACAGCACATCCTCAATAAAGTTGATGCGCTCCTTCATTTTTTCGATTTTAGGTATTTCACTCATGATTATTTCCTCCTTTTTTCTATCCAGTTATAGGCTTCATCCATGTCTTTTACAAAAGTTGACTCTGCTTTTAATGAACCAAGTTTCATCAATACCTTTGCGATCATGCGGGTTGCAGCGCTGGCTCCAACATAAACCACATCCGTAAATTGTGCAATATTGAGCATCTCGTTGGTTACCGACCGGGTTTCCCGGCTTTCCATGTTACCAGCATTTCGCAGATCAACCATCAGTTGCCGATATGGCTTGCCTTTCAGTAATTCAAGATAAAGGCTCCCTAATTGTTTGGTTTCTTCTGTGGTAAAGAATCCGTTAATTGTCTGTATGAGCAATTGATGTTCATCATCATATCGAATTGTGTGTTTCATAGTTTTATGATGTTTGGTGAGAAAACAATTATCTTGCTAAGATAAGTAAAGTTTTGGTGGTTACAATCATAATAGGTTAATTTCTACCTACTTTTAAACTGTACAATCAGGCCCTGATCGCTTACGCGGATGATTTGCCACTGGTGGTTACGGTAGCATGTTCAAAACCGGGGAGTATCAGGGGTGATGCCAATTATCGTCTTGTTGCGATGAAGCTACACTGAAGGGGGGGGGACCCAAATCAAAAAAGCCCTGGTCATTTTCTGACCGGGGCTTTTTAATGGTTGATAAAACTGGATCAACAGGTTGTTTTGGCGATTTATTTAATCATCACCTTATAATGGATGGTTCCTTTTTCGGTAATCAGATTTAATACATACACACCTTTTGACAGTCCGTTTACATCCACACTCAGCTGGTTTTCGCCTTTGGCTACGCTGTACTTATTTGTGAGTACTTGCTTACCAGAGAGGTCATTCAGACTGATTTGAAGATCGGCCTGGTCTTTTGCATTAAACGAAACGTTGATTTTATCTTTGGCAGGATTTGGGAATACGCTTACAGTACCTGCTCCAAAGATTTCATCAATGCCGCTGTTGTCGATTACTGTGAAGTAAATAGTTGCAATAGAAAAGAGGGTAGGGGCAGCTTGATAGGTAATTCTGTACTCCATGGAATCGGTTCCATAAAATCCTTGGTTGGGAGCATAAATAATGACATTTGGATTGGAGAATGAAGTAGAAGAATTTCCTTGTGTTGATTGTGTTTCAACAGAAATAGAAACAGGAGCCAACATTAAATCGTTTTCCAAAACAGGAACTGCAATACTTTGAGAAATAACGGTTTCGGCTTGGTCGTCAACTGCTGTAGGTGGCTCGGTTAGCTCGAACAGAACACCATAGTTTTCGGTAAACCGTGGAACAAATTGCTGGTAATAAACGTTGGCCAGAGTGCCATCATGAACAACTAAAGTATTTTCGTCGTTCTCGTTATCGGCGGCCGCGCTCCAGTTATGCGATCCCGTAAAAATAATTGGATCTGATGCAGCTGCACCTTGGTCAACGATCATGTATTTATGATGAAGGATTCCTGCTGAAACATCGTCGAAGGTAACATGAGTATTTAGTGATTCTGCCAACATACTATTAACAGTTGTATTGTTGTTGCCTTCAGTATTGGTAATTACATTTACCGCAACTCCGGCTGATTTCCTTCCAACAATGGCGTCAGCCATTTCAATTCGGGTAATAAGCATGGTAGCGATGCTTAAATCATGATCGGCAGTATTGATGGTTTGTACAATTTTACCGTTCACACCGTCCGAAGGACTGAAATAGCATTCAACACGTTTGCCTGCAATTTTAAATTCGTGGGGTGTGTTATTCCGTTTGGTTGAGCCGAAACGTGCCAGAGCAGCGTTAGGTAAATCTCCATTGGAACCCCACATTTCTTCAAATTCTATTTGATAAGTGCGGGCAAGACTTTGGTCCTGAACAATAATCACATTGTTGGCATCCAGATTGATTTGACCATCAGTAAAATTGGTAGACCCTGTCCACACGAGTGGGTCATTCGCGTCGTTTGATTCAGCATCAAAAACAATGAATTTATTGTGCATAATTCCGGGACGCTGAGAGCTGCTTGGGCCAATGAATACATGAACTGAAGTACCTGCCAATTCGTCAATCCCCATATTGGCTGTCGTACCGCAACCAATAACCCTTACACGAACACCTCTGTCAGCGGCAGCAATCAATGCCATGCTTATATCACTCATACTACTGTTGTTAAAATTGTACATGGTAAAATCGATGGTTTCTTTGGCCCGGTTGATATAGCTGATGATGGTATCATCGATGAGATTATGAAGATAAATGGCATTTTCTCCGGTTGAGTAGGAATTGTCAACGGGACTATTGAAATAAGCGATCATGTTTCCGGTTGAGTTTGAGATGGTAGCAAAGGGCAACACGGCTGATTTAGCGGTGTCACTGCCACTGACTGAGAATGCTTGTACCCATGTAATGGCGCCAGCTTCCAAACCTGCTAAGTCAATTTCGTGGGCAGTTGAACCACCGGTAGCGGAAACGCTATTGGACATGAACAAATCTTCTGTTGGACCGTAATACATTTCAGTTGAACCCACAATGTTGGTATTCCATGTGAAGTCAAGTTCAGACTGGGTAAAGTTAGTATTGATTAAGGCATCAACAAAGTAGATAGCGCTGGGGATGAAGATGTCGTTTAAATCACGTGGAAGTAGTTGATAACCCTGATTGGGGTTTGTGTAATCAAATTGAGAACACAGCGCCGTTAGGCTAACGGGTGCACTAGGAATAATGGTACCTACAAAATCCTGGCCATTCTTAATGTAGATATATCCGGTTTCGCCATTGGAAGTAAAGGTGTATTTTTTATTTCCGGTGAATGTTTGGCCGGCATCATTAAAAAGAACATCATTAACCATAACCAATTGACCTTCGTATGGCTCTGAAATTTGAGCTGGCGTAAGAACAATAGGTTCAGGCACAGGATTTCCTGTGGATAACACGGTAACATTGGTAATGGGATCAATTTCAAGCAATTGGTTGTAAATTTTCAGTGTACCCGTTACTGAAATGGAGTCACCACGGTTGGCCACGCTAACAGCAGAACCGTAAGCCGCGATGCCGGCGGTTTCATCCTGAAAATATCTGATAATGCCAAGTTCAGCACCATTGGTGGCGATACCTTTAACCGTTACAACGGCACCTTCACCCATTTGTCTCGCTTCGAGAATAGTGTTTTGGGCATGGCTAAAAGAGAATATGCCCGTGATTAGAAAAGTGATGATTAGTAATTTTTTCATTTTATGTGTATTATTATACTGATTATTCGTTATTTAAAAGGCTATTTGATTTATAAAAATTTAAGGTTGGCAAAAATCATGCTAAATTAATTATAAACTTATTCTTAGTGATACCACGAATCTACGGCCCATGCCCATAAAAACACTGGCCGAGTTTACATCAAAATTGCTGGATGCCATACCTAAGTAGGTGTCATTATTCTGAGCATCTGTAATATACTTATCATCAAGGGCATTAAGCACACTACCCCTCAATTGGAATCCCAATTTTTTAAATTTCCAGGAATAACCTGCATGAAAATCTACCATATAGTAATTTGGAATCTTCCATGATTGTTTGGGATCACCGTTTGAGTCAAAAGCCCATGGATTTAGTTCAGGATCATAATCGATGGGGTTAAACTCGGCATAATGTTTTCCGAACCAGGTAAAGTCCCCAGAAACATAAAGCCCTTTAATGATTTCCCATCTTAAGCTTTCTCTGTTTTGGAATTGAGCCGCATCGCCAACATATAGGCCTCTTGCGTCAAAAGGTTTTTTGCCGACCAAAATGTTGTTGTCATTATAAATGAGTGCAGTATCTTTTGATGTCCACTTCCAGTCTCCTAAAGATAAGATGCTCTGGAATTCAAGGTTATCCGTAATCATGAATCCCAATTCCATTTCTATACCCTTGTGCAATGCATTCATGTTATTGATATTGGCCGTCAGTCTGTTGGTTGGGTCATCTGGATCTGGAAAGGTAGTGTTTCGGTCTGTGGGTTTATTTTCCCAAACGGTGTAATAGGCATTAACATTTAATGCAAACCTCGAGACTTCATAGCTATAACCCAATTCGATGGCTTTAACATGTTCATTTTTTATTTCCAGAAAAAGCTTGTTGTCGTAATCAAATACATTGTTAAACCTCTGTGCTTTTGATAAATAGCCCAAATTCATGAACACATTCATTTTCTCGTTTAAGTTGTAATTTACTCCTCCCTTAAGTGTAAACCCGGGTAAGTATTTCCAATCGGATTCGTTCGTTTTTAATCCTGGAGAATTCCTGTCATATACGGACCCATTGTAATTAATCTCAGTATCATAGGCAATAAGAAAGGTTGTGTCGCCCACATCAAGTGTTTTGGGAATAAAATAATCAATGCGTTTGTATCCTGAATACGAGCCAGTTAAATTAATAAAGGTTGTAAGGTTACCATTTTGGTATTTTAGTTGTGCAAATAAACCACCCCAGCGTACCAATGCATCATTGTAGTACCCTATTTTGTCGTTATTAAATTTTCGTGTGGTGTCATTATCCTCATTTTGATTTCCGGAATCAAGGAAGTAGTTTCCTCCGAACAGATCTCTCACTTCGCGATAATGCTCTCCTTTATATGTTCTGAGGTCAATACCTCCGGATAGTGAAAACGATTCACTCAGTTTGTAATCAAATGTCGAAAGTAAACCCAGCCAAAAATGATTATTGACCGCGTTACGAAGGATCCCTGTGGATAATTTATTTTTGTTAAACCCATTGGGGATATTCATGTTGGAGTTGTAAGGTTTCTGAAGGCTTTGTTGATTTGTAGTGGTGTCGGTGGATGGAGTTGGGGAAAAGGATCCTCCTCCACCTGTGCCAATCGACAAATAAAGCACATTGGAAATATATAGTTTTTCGTTTACACTCCAGAAATCGCGTAAGCTAAACTGTGGTTTGTGATAATAATTGTTGGCCGTACTCACAGCCTTTGCTTCAGGATATATGGTGTCAGTATCGGTAATATATGCCCTGCTTAAATATCCCCAGTTCGGATTGTAACGAAGCCCCATATTCACCGGGATTCCGCTTGATTGTAGCGAGTCAATATATCCTGCATTCATACCAATTTCTTTTGCATAATCGGTATCATAAGCAGAGGCTCTTTTTTTATAGCTTCTTTGGCCGTGTTCTTGTGGAGCACCCATGGCCGTTAAACTCAAGACATGTTTGCCAATTTCTTTGTCAACGCGCAGAAAGTAGAACCAACCTTTGGTGTATGTTTGATCTACCCAACCATTTCCTTGTTTATACGATCCGGCAAAGGTCACTCCCCAGCCATCCTTCATGCGCCCGGTTGTCATGCCCAATGATGTTCTGGTAAAACCACCTGCAGCAAATTCTTGCTTGAGGCTGATCCCTTTCTTTGCATCAATCCCTTT
>Ga0210046_1000503_pt1 | contig 37188 bp, 29 predicted proteins | sample CryGeyCG2114_250_FD_185461 | JGI IMG/M metagenome (GOLD analysis project Ga0210046, IMG submission 185461) | Groundwater microbial communities from aquifer - Crystal Geyser CG18_big_fil_WC_8/21/14_2.50 (SPAdes) (version 2) | ecosystem: Environmental > Aquatic > Deep subsurface > Groundwater ...
ATAAATGGGAAAATTCAAGAGATTAAAACTATTGGTAGAGGGTTTAGAAACTTTGAGAATTTTAGAACGGCAATACTCTTTTTCCTTGGAAAGCTAAACCTTTATCCACAAACTTCCCAGTAGTGCCATTAAATCTAATAAATATTTAAAAGAGGAGTACCAACATCAAAAAAATACGCTCAGATTAAAAGGCTTAATAGTTAATAAAAAATACTTTCAAGATAAGGGATGGAAATATAGAGAGAAAAGTTATATTACCACGTTTGTTGGAAGTATAATGTTTATTGTATTAGTATTATTCATATTGTAAAAAATTTAATTGCTTAGAGAGGACCATTGAGGCTGTCTCAAAACAGTCATTCGGGAACGGAATCTAAAACTACTCATTTGGAATAAAATTAGATGCTGATCCAAAAATCATCGGGACAACATGGCAAATATTGAGTTTTAACACGGTCTCTTTATCAAGCGGATTAAAATTAAAAAATCCCCACAATTTGATATTCAAAATGCGGAGATTTTTACCATTTACACAAAACTTTTTACACTACCTAAATCTTTTAAAAAGAACTATTTAAAATCACTTAGCATTTCCCACTCAGATAAAATTGAAGCCTCGTTTTGAGGTACTAATATTAAATTCTTCGAGTCTTTATCAACATCCAATTTATAACGTGCCATTGCATCAATAATTGCTACCTTTTTCTCAGTTTCGTCGGTAAAGCTCATATAGAAAAGCATAGATGATGTTGCTCCTTTTACGTATGGAGTTTGAATTAACTTATATGACTTTAAAACATTGTCTTTATCATAATTTTCCTCAGATGATAAGAACAAAGTAGAATTAGCATTTTGTAAATAATAAGCATTTTTATACGAAGGATGAATAATATAATTCCAGCCTGCTGTTTTAGTATCATTTGATAGAGATGCATATTCCTTTGCAAGAGTTAATTTTTTAACACCAATATAGCCAGCTTCATTTTCCCAGATTTTTCTGTTTGAAAATGCCCAAACTTGCGATTTATCATTTGGATTTAGTTCTTTTTGTATTACGCTTCCATGCAGACCAATTCCAAGTGCCATTTTACTATGTTTTGCAACTATAAAAGCTCCGTAACGATATTGTTCGTTATCGCGTATTATTAAAAATAGCTGATTATCTTTACCTTTAAATTCTTGTGGTACAACATTTGCTTCTGCATCTTGGCTTCCATTTTCAACAGTAAGAGCCATTTTTGTATATTCATTATAAATTGAATAATACCCATTTCCTTGATGTTTTATGAAGAACTTTTGCAATGGACTATTATTTTGGAACCCAATTCCAGTATATACATCCGCTGCTCGCGAATTTGCTGATGAAAGTCCTGCTTGATCAAACAAATCATCCACTGCATCACCCACTTTTGCAGTTCTTACTTCCATTGGTAGAAGTGTATTTAAATTGAAAATATTATCATAAAACCCTTCTGTAAACTCAAGATTTGGTGTTAAGTCAACTGCAACTGGCAAAGGTTTTGTTGGGTCACTTCTTGCACCACTATCTGATTCAACTAAAGAAATATTATTTAAATCAACAGTTTCATTAAACTTGCAAGGCGGTGCCGAAAGACAATCATCAACACTTTTCTTGAGTTCATCTTTAAGATTGGTAAGATTTGATATTTGGCTAGTTAGCTTTGCCTTTTGTTTTTCAAACTCCTTGGGTAACGAATTAAGATTTTCCAGTTCTGCTTTTAATCCATCAACGTTAATACTTGGAATTTTGATGTTAAGTTTTTGAAGTATAGGCTTAAGGGCTTTTCCCACCCACTTATTAATTTCATCAGTAACTTTCTTGATATACTTTTTGCCAACATTTAAGGCTTTTTTAAGAGAAATATCTACCCCAACTCCAAATATTTTTTTCTTCAATCGTTTTTCAAGAACTTTATCAATTTCCTTGGCTACTTTATCTGCTTCTTTAAAGGCTTTTTCAATATCATGTACTGCTTTCTTAACTGGTTCAATTTTTGACTTTAATTTAGAAATTGAATCAGTTATTTTTTCTAATTCTGATATGCTTTTGTTAACATCTTCTAGAGCACTATTTATATTCACCAATTTTACAGCTATTTTACTTGAGTTTTGTTCAAAGGTATTTATAACTGCTTGGTCGTTTGAATTTGCAACACAAGTGGCAGCTTTGCTATAGTTTACTTTTGTGGAAAAAATATCCTTATTTATATCTGTTAATTTTTGTTCAATTGAGTAAACTGCTTCGTTTACAATATAAGCACCATTAAGTGTTGGTCCAAGAGTAGATTTCTCTAAGTTCTTTACTGTAATACTTGCATTGTTTAATTTGCCATCTACTTGATTTATTGCAGATCCCAATACTGTTGCTGGAGTTCCAATAATAGGCAACCTTTGTAATACTGAAATTACACTAGAAGTTCTTTTAACCTCACTATTTAATTTTCCAATATTCACAGAAACTGATTTTGTATCTTTCAAAATGTTGCGTGCGCCTTTTGCTTTATTATTAAGCGCTTTAAATCTTTTTTCGGTTTTTCTTATCTCCAAATATGTTTTATCAATATTTGCAGCTAATTTTTTTGACTCTTCACCAGGGAAATTGTCTATTTTTATACTACTAAGATCTGTTGGAACTGGATAAGGAATAAAAGCTTTCTTAGTTTCGATATCTAACAAATACCATTCTGCCGATTCTACTCCATGCTCAACCCAAGTAATAATATTACTTCCATTATTGGATGAGCCATTATTTAAGCAAATAACTTTTCCATTTTCATTAAAAATGTTAAATTTTCCATTTCCAAGATGTTTGAAATAAAAATTTTGTGCGGCATTATTTTCGCTCTCCCAAACACCAATATTTGTTCCGTTTTTGTATCCATTTTCTGCAAGATCAATTACTAAATCAAGATCAGTATTTGTGCCAACAAATATGTTATAATAACCTTTGTTTTGTGCTTCCATTACAGAATAAATACGGTCACTAGCAACATTCCCTAAATCCCAAACTTGTATATTATCCCCTTTTTGGGGTTCATTATTTCCAGGAATATCCCAAAACCCACCGTTGTCTTTTCCATAATTATTTGCAGATTGAATAATAAACCGATTAATCCCGCCCATATCTGCCCAATCTTTCTGACAACTAGTAATTTCTGCTTTATTTGGTAATATTAATGGCTTTCTTGTTGTTTCTGATATTAAGACCCACTCTGTCCATGGTCCATCATGATCATCCCAAAGAATTATGCTTGAACCATTAGCTGAAGATCGGTTGCTAAGATTTATAATTTTTCCGTTCTCATTATAAATTTTAAATCGACCATCATTCATGTACTTAAATCTAAAATTTTGTGATGAAGTTTTATTGCCCTCATAAACTTGTATTTCAGTTCCATTATTACTTTCCCCACCTACAACATCAACAAAAGCATTAACGCTTGACAATTTAATTTTTAAATATTCAGAGTTTTCTGAAGTAATAAATTTGAATTTTCTATCTGCAGCTATGCTTTGACCAAATTGGAAACGATTTATTTGGGTCTCTGGAATATAGTTATAAACAGAAAATTTTTGACCTATTGCAAAATCCTTTTCTCCTGGTAAATCCCAAAAACCATCATTGTTTTTGCCATAATTTATGGCAGATTGAATATAAAATGTGTCATCTTGGGGAATTTGTGCATTATCATTCTGTGCCAAAATATTTGTAGCTAAAAAGAGTAAGATACTTAAAGCATAAATTTGATTTTTTAACATAACCTTTCCTTTATTTGTTTTAATTATTAATAGGCATTTGGATAATAAAGCAGTTAGAGATTATCAAAATGGAACTTGAAAAAAAGAACTATAAAACAGAAATTCAAAAGAAATTATTCCAAAAATGATTTTTGATTCGTAATTGAAAAAGTAGATATAGTTTTTATTCACAGATTTTATTTGTAATTGGGTGTAATAATTATTCAACTATTAAAAATTAATACTTGATAAAAGAAAAAGCAAGACTAATCACTCCTAATATTTAACATTGCACTAAACTGTAGTTTTTCTCAAAATATAATTGCGAAATTAAACGATAAAACGATGATGTTTTGGGTTAAAATTTACAGGGAAATTTCTAATTTGGAAACAAATAAACAGCTACAATTTTCCAATTAAAACTAGTACAAATTTGTAGTTTTTTAGAACATAAATTTGCAGCAAAAAAACAACGCAAAAAAAACTATTTTCAATATTAACTACATCCAAAACTCATAAAAATATTTCGTTTTTAGCTCAAAAAATGCATAAAAAAAATACATTATTTTTTTTAAAGATTTCATTTGCACAATTCATAATTTGTATGTTAATTATACCATGTCAACAAAAAATAATAATTAAAAATAGTTGATTTTTGAGAAAAAAATTATGAAAAATTTTATAAAAATATTAAAGCAAAAGGAGAACAATTCTCATGAGAAAAATGTATTCCACAATGGAGATAGACGAACCTCCGAGCAATGGAATTTTATCAGTCACCAATCCTTCAGCATTGCAGAAGGAAGCCACTATTTTAACAACCCACACCAATTATAATTCGTCTCTATCGAAGAAGCCTTTAAAATTTTCCCAACAAAATAAACCAAATCCCAGAAACGTTATGCATCGCGTAGCTAAGGGAAATTTACGTGCCCACATAACAATTAGTGCAAATACACGTGAGTTTATCAATAAATTTTATCCAGAAATAGCTGATGAAAAATGGAACGATTGGCATTGGCAAGTTGCAAATAGAATTAGGACTTTGGAAAAATTGCAGAATATGATTGATTTATCAGATTCTGAATTGGAAGCAATTAAATTACATAATGGACCTTTACCTTTTGCAATTACTCCATATTATGCAAGTCTTTTAAATGCAAAAGATGCAAATCAACCAATTCGCAGAACTGTTGTAATGACTCGCGAAGAAAATTTTCTTGCTCCTGGCGAAGCCGTTGACCCACTTGGCGAAGAAGACGATTCTCCAGTTCCTGGAATTGTTCACCGTTATCCCGATAGAGTCTTGTTTTTAACAACTGGATTTTGCTCGGTTTATTGCCGTTATTGTACACGTTCTCGTATGGTAGGAGTTCCTGGAGGCGAAGCGCAATATAATATACAACAATGGGGAAAAGCGATAGAATATATAAAATCGCATACAGAAATTAGAGACGTTCTTCTATCTGGTGGTGATCCTTTAACTTTAGCCGATGAAAGATTAGAGTGGTTACTTTCAAATTTAAGAGCAATTCCTCACGTTGAATTTATCCGAATTGGTACCAAAGTTCCTGTTGTTCTTCCACAGAGAATTACACCAAAATTAGTTGAAATGATTCGAAAATATCATCCAGTTTGGATGAGCATACATTTTACTCATCCAGATGAAATCACACCAGAAGTTTCTGATGCATTACAGCGATTAGCCGATGCGGGAATTCCGCTTGGAAGTCAGACAGTTTTGCTTAAAGGAATTAACGATTCGGTTGATGTAATGAAAAAATTATTTCACGAACTTTTGAAGAACAGAGTTAAGCCGTATTATATGTATCAATGTGACCCTGTTTCTGGAACATCCCATTTTAGAACTTCTGTTTCTAAAGGTATTGAAATAATTGCTGGTTTGCGTGGATATACAACTGGTTATGCAATTCCTAATTATGTTATTGACGCTCCTGGTGGAGGTGGAAAAATTCCTATCCTTCCAGAATATGTTCAAGGACATGAAAATGGTAATTTGATATTAAAAAATTATGAAGGCAAACTTTTCAGCTATCCAGATATTGTTGAAAATACATTAAAATAACACTGAGATAATTTCATGAATATTGGATTAACTTTCGATTTGAAAGATGATTATTTGGCTCTCGGATTCAGCGAAGAAGAAAGCGCTGAATTCGATAAGCATGATACAATTGAAGCAATAGAAAATGCTATTAATGTTTCTGGTTATAACACTGAAAGGATAGGAAATATTTGGGATTTATCAAAAGCATTATCTCATGGTAAAACTTGGGATTTAGTGTTTAATATTGCTGAGGGATTACGTGGTATTGGGCGCGAAGCTCAAGTTCCGGCTTTGTTAGATGCTTATAATATTCCATACACCTTTTCAGATCCACTTGTCCTTTCACTTAGTCTTCACAAGGGAATGACAAAAAGAGTTTTGCGCGATCTTAATCTTGCAACCACTGATTTTGCCGAAATAAAAACAATTGAAGATATTGAATCTGTAAATCTACCTTTTCCTTTGTTTGCAAAACCAATTGCCGAAGGAACAAGTAAAGGAGTTTCTCTTACATCAATTGTAAAAAACAAAATAGAGTTAAAAGCCGAGTGCCAAAGGTTAATTGATATCTTTCATCAACCCGTTTTGCTTGAAACATTTTTGCCAGGCCGTGAATTTACTGTTGGAATTATTGGGACAGGTGCTTTTGCTAAATCAGTTGGATGCATGGAAGTGCTTCTGCAGGAAAAAGCCGAACAAGGTATTTATTCATATAACAATAAAGAGAACTACGAAGAATTAGTTAAATACAGAATTGTAGAAGACGAAATTTCCAAAGAAGTTGAAAAGCTTGCTGTTTCTGCATATAATGGACTTGGTTGCAGAGATGCTGGACGTGTTGATATTAGGCTTGATGCAAATGGAATTCCAAATATCATTGAACTAAATCCTTTGGCGGGCTTGCACCCTGTGCGTTCTGATTTACCAATGATTTGTAATTTCAAAGGTATTTCATATCAAACGCTAATTGAAGAAATTCTTAAAAGTGCATTTGAACGAATTTATAAGCCCAAAATGGTTTTTACAATTGAGAATAAATAAGTGAAAATTTTATTTGTTTATAATAACCCTAAGGATGAATATGCCCCGGATGATGACGATGTTTTAACACAGCTTAAAGCAACACAATCTTCGGCAGTAGAATTAGGGCATACTACCAGCTCTCTAGCCGTTTCTTTAAATTTAGAAATATTTGAAACCGAATTGATTAAATATAATCCAGATTTGGTTTTCAATCTTGTTGAAGCGCTTGTTGGAATTGAAAGTTATATGCATTTTGTTCCATTAATTATTGAGAAAAATAACATTAACTATACTGGATGTTCATCTGAAGCCCTTTATTTAACTACCAATAAAATTCTTGCTAAAAAGTTGATGTGCTCTGCTTCTATTATAACTCCCAATTGGTTTACTAAAAATGACCCAAAAGAAAAAATAGAAACTTTAACAAATCCATTTATTATTAAACCAATTTCTGCCGATGGCTCTGTTGGTTTGGATGAAGATTCCGTAATAAGAAATCCACAAAATTTTTATAGTGAATTATTTAGACGAAGTGAAAAATATGGCGAATGTTTTGGTGAAGAATATATTGACGGAAGAGAATTTAACCTTTCAATTTTAGAAATTGATGGAAAACCAAAAGTAATGCCTGTTGCCGAAATTGTATTCAATAATTATCCTCAAGGAAAAGAAAAAGTTATTGGCTATACTTCAAAGTGGAATTCAGATTCGTTTGAATACAATAACACTCCTCGAAGCTTTGATTTTACTGAATTAGATTCGGAATTGATTTTGCAATTAAATAAAATTGCAATACAATGTTGGAATTTATTCAAGCTTTCTGGATATGCACGAGTTGATTTTAGAGTTTCAAACGATGGGAAAATATATGTGTTGGAAGTTAATTCAAATCCATGCATTTCTCCCGATGCCGGCTTTACTGCTGCATGCGAAAAAGCAGGATTAAATTATAATTCAATAATTGAACATATTATAAAAGCAGTTATAAAATAAAAGTGTAAAAATATAATGTTTAGAATAAGAAGAATATATGATGATTTACTTCCAATAAACGGTGAGGAAATTAAGCAAGTTCAAGAAATTTTAAGAACTCAGTTTGATAAATTGCCCGAATCGGATATTGTAAAACTTCCACTACTTCTCAAAAATCCTTTAAAATATAAATTTAAGACAATCCTTTTTGTTGCGGATAATGGGAGAGGACGAGTATTTGGTTTTTCAATTGTTTATCTTTTTACTGATTTTAATTTTTGCTATCTCGATTTTATATCCGCAGCGCCTAATACAACTGGAAGAGGAATAGGCGGCTCACTTTATGACAGAGTGCGGGAATCAGCCAAAAGACTTGGTGCTGTTGGAATCTTTTTTGAGTGCTTGCCAGATGACCCTGCATTATGTAAAAATGAAAATACGCTTAAACAAAATGCTGCTCGTCTTAAATTTTACGAGCGATATGGAGCCTTTCCAATAATTAATACAAAATATGAAACTCCAGTTAAACCCGATTCTGATTGCCCACCATATCTTGTTTTCGATTCCTTAGGAAATGAAAAACTTCCCGATACCAAATATGTAAAGAAAATGGTAAACGCAATTCTGGAAAGAAAATATGGCGATGTTTGTTCACCAGCTTATACAAAAATGGTTGTTGATTCATTTAAGGAAAATCCAATTAAACTAAGAAAACCAAAATACATTAAAAATGTTGTTTCAACCGAAAAAATTCTTGTAACTCCCGAAGACTTAAAAATTGCAATTGTACTAAATGACAAACACGATATTCATCACATTACTGAAAGAGGATATGTTGAAGCACCAGTGCGAATAAGATCAATTATGAAAGAACTTATTCCAACAGGATTATTTAAAGAAGTGACAGTTAAAAAATATCCAATTAAACATATTACAGATGTTCATGCTAAAGACTATGTTTCCTATCTTGAAAAAGTTTGTGCAAATGTTCCAGCAAAAAAATCAATTTATCCTTATGTGTTTCCTATAAGAAACGCCGCTCGTCCGCCAATTGATTTACCAGTTAGAGCAGGCTATTATTGCATGGATACTTTTACTCCGCTAAATCAAAATGCTTTTATTGCTGCAAAACGTGCTGTTGATTGCACATTAACTGCAGCGGATGAAATGCTAAATGGTGCTTATATTTCTTATTCGCTTGTTCGTCCTCCTGGACATCACGCAGAAAAACGTGCTTTTGGTGGATTTTGTTATTTAAATTCTAATGCTGTTGCTGCTCACTATTTAAGTAAATTTGGTAAAGTTTGCATTTTGGATATTGATTATCACCACGGCAATGGTTCGCAGAATATTTTTTATAAACGCGCTGATGTTTTAACAATTTCAATTCATGGAAATCCAAAATTTGCTTATCCTTATTTTTCTGGATTTGAAGATGAAATTGGTGCAAATGGTGGCGAAAATTTTAATGTAAATATGCCATTAAAAGAAAATATTGATGGAAAGGAATACTTGCATTATCTAAAGAAAGCTACAAAATTTATTGAAGCATTTGACCCAAAATTTTTAATTATAGCACTTGGGCTTGATCCAGCAAAAGACGATCCGACAGGAACTTGGCAATTGCTTCCAAAAGATTTTGAGGAAAATGGGAAGGTGATTGGCAAATTAAAAATTCCAACCCTTGTTGTACAAGAAGGCGGTTATAAAATCCGATCGCTCGGAAACAATGCAAAACACTTTTTTACTGGCTTATGGAACGGATTTCACAATTAAATATAGATGGTTATGAATACAAATATTTACCAATTTAGAAGCAATGTAACAGCACATGACCCAAATAATATTAGAGAAATAGTTTCATCTTCTGGATTTTTTTCGGAAGAAGAAATTGAAATTGCAGCAGAACTTGCTGAAGAATTTTTACAAAAAGGAATTGAAAGCGGATACTATTTTGTATTTGCAGAATTAGAAGGAAAAACAGTTGGCTACTCCTGCTTTGGTCCAATACCAGCAACAAAATTTAGTTTTGACCTTTACTGGATTGCAGTTCACAATAGCGAACGAGGAAAAGGTTTGGGAAAATTGCTTATGGAAAAAAGTGAAGATGCAATTTCAAAGCTAGGCGGAAATAGAATTTATATTGAAACTTCCGGACGTGAGCAATATATACCAACCCAGCAATTTTATTTTAAGTGCAATTGCATTAAGGAAGCAGAATTAAAGGATTTTTATGCCCCAGGCGATTCTAAAATAATATTTGTTAAAGAATTAGAATAAGGAATTAGTAAGTAGCATTATAAGTCAAATCAATTTGTCGCTTTATAACATTATTAATTGTAACTGTTGCCGGCATTATGTCTCCCTCGCTATCCCATCCATGGGAATAGAAGAAAGTGTCTATTTTTACAAAAAAACTGTACTTGCCAGGATTAAGTGTAATTTGAAAAAATCCATCCTTATCAGATTGAATTGTTGCTATTAACTCTGAGTTGATTTTTGTAAAAAAAGTTCCCCCGAAATACATAGGATTGGTTGAGGATTCAAGTAAACTATCGTTAGTTGCTTCATATACATATATTTCTCTTTGAATAGCAGTAATTTTTCCACCAGATGAATTATCTGTGTAAGGCATAAAATCTCCTTCCCAAAGCCAAACATTGCCCCAAACACCTTGAGTAATTGTAACCTTGTATTCATTATCTGGCAGCTTGTTTCTTTCATTATCATTAATTGAGTCACTGCAACTAAATGCTAAAATAAAAGACAATAAAAATAATGCTGGAGTTGATATTTTCTTTATATAAGTTTTCATTTTTAAGTCTCTTTTTTATGCTTTTTTGGTTTGAACCCAATTCTATGAAATGGATTAACCACACTAGAAGTAACATTGCGCAAATGAGAAAATATTCTTTTTAATGCTCTAAGATAAATTGCAAGCGCAACAGCACTTCCACTAGTGAGTGTAGCATCTTCTCCACGAATTAGCGATTCAATTTTTGCATCAAATTTACGGCTTACCCATCTATATTCTTTTAATAAATTAAATGCTGCTTTTTCATCCGAATTTTTGAAGCAATGAATTGTTCTTCCAAATGAATCTTCAACTGCTTTTTCTAAATCAAACAAATCACTTTCAAAATCACCAGCATGCAGTCTTTGTGGATGGTTTTGCGCAATTTCAACAATATTTTTAGCAAAATCACCAATTCGTTCTAAATCGATAACAATGCTTACTAAAACCATTCCAGAAGGTAGTTCTGAATTTCCTGACATGGCTAAATGATTAAAAACATCTTTACGTACTTCGCGTTGAAATTTATTAATAATAAAATCTTGGTTAGTAATGTCAATATCAAGATTGCTATCATCTGTATCCCTTAAAACTCTTCTCGATTCTTTGAACATTTGGTAAGTAATTTCCAACATTTCATAAGATCTTTTGAATGCTCTATCCATCAGTGTATCGGATTTAAAAATACTTAAAATTTCCTTTATCATCTTAACCTCAGTTTACAAAATATATTACCAGAATTGGTATAACAAAAAACAGAATAACAATATATGCAACAGGTATCAATTTGTTTTTAATTGAATACTCTGCAAATTTTTGTGCCATAGCAATAGGAACAATTTTTAGAGGCAGCCAAATAATAATGCCTCCTATATTAAAAAGCAAATGAGCAAAAGCAACTGTAACGGCAGCAATATTTCCGGTTACTAACGCCGCTAAAATTGCTGTAATGGTCGTTCCAACATTTGCACCTAAAGTATATGGGAAAATTTGGACAAGAGTTAATAATCCAGCACCAGCCATAGGAACAACTAAAGACGTTGTAATTGAACTACTTTGAACCAATACCGTTAAAAGTAATCCAACAATCATTGCTCTCGGAGTTGTTTTAAATAAGAACTGATCGAACCAAGCTTTTGCCTTTGACATTATCAAAATTTTTAGTGAATCTGTCATGTTTTTTAGTGCAAAAAACAAGAAGATTAGAGCGATAGCAAGTGCAATCCATTTATACAAAATTCCTTCACCAATACCCAATTTGAGTTGTAAAATTATATAATTGGAAACAGGTTTTGTAATTGTTTTTACTGGGTTTAGAAAATTGAGCCCACCAACATTTTGAAATGAATTAGCTAATACTTCAGAAGCAATACCTAAAAAGTTTGTTGCAACTTGAAGTGGAAACAGTACAATTACAGCAAGGAAGTTAAAAAAATCGTGAACTGTAGCCGCAGCAAAAGCTCTTCTAAATTCATTGCTTCTATTAATTTGTGGAAGTGAAGCTATTGTGTTCGTAATTGAAGTTCCAATATTTGCACCCATAATTATTGGAATTGCATTGTGGATATTTAATACTCCACCAGCTACCATGCCAACAACAATTGAAGTTGTGGAGGAAGATGACTGAACAATTGAAGTAGCGAGAATTCCAATAAATAATCCAACAAACGGATTTGATGTTGTTTGAATTAATGTATTAGCAAATTCCTTCCCAAACAACTTCATTGAATCCCCCATTAACTGCAGACTCAAAAAAAAGAGATAAAGGAAAAAGGCTAATTTAATTCCGGCAATTAAGTTTGGATGTTTGTTATACAAAATTTTTAACTTTTGCATTTTTCCGTTTAAAAAATAAATTGTCATATAATATTATTAAATTGAAATGAATTATCAACCCAAAATAAGTATTTAAACGAAAAATTGTAATAAATTATAACATCATAAAAAAAATGATATTAACTTTACATGATAATCTTAATAATTAATTTAGAGTTTGCAAAATGGAATTATTTTTAGTTATACTCATAATTTTAGTTGTTTTCGCTGTAATTGATTTAGTGGTTGGTGTCAGTAATGATGCAGTAAACTTTTTAAATTCTGCAATTGGTTCTAATGTTGCACCACGTTGGATAATTTTAACTGTTGCAAGTGCAGGTGTTTTAATTGGCACAACGTTTTCATCGGGAATGATGGAAGTGGCAAGAAAAGGAATTTTCAATCCCGAAACATTTTTATTACCCGAAATAATGATAATATTTTTGGCTGTAATGATTACAGATGTGCTTCTATTGGATTTATTTAACACTTTCGGCTTGCCAACTTCTACAACTGTTTCAATTGTTTTTGAACTTTTAGGTGCTGCTGTGGCAATGGCAATAATTAAAATTATGCATACAAGTGAAACCATTATTGATTTGTATAAATATATAAACTCCGAAAAAGCATTGTTAATAATCTCTGGAATATTACTTTCAATTGTAATTTCATTTTCAATTGGTGCAATTGTGCAGTTTATTACTAGGTTAATTTTTACTTTTGATTATGAAAAACGTTTAAAAAGATATGGTGCAATTTGGGGGGCCATTGCCTTAACAGCTATTACTTATTTTATTTTAATTAAAGGAGCTAAACATTCCTCGTTTATGTTACCCGAAATTGTATTGTGGATAAAAACAAACACTTGGAATATTTTAATTTATGGTACAGTAATTTGGGGAATTCTACTTCAGATTTTGCTCTTGTTAACTCGGATTAACATACTTAAAATAATAATCCTTATTGGAACTTTTGCTTTAGCTCTTGCATTTGCAGCAAACGATTTAGTTAACTTTATTGGTGTTCCATTAGCAGGATTAACAACTTACAACTTGGGGGTTAATGCTACAGGAAATCCATTAGAAATGTTAATGATTGAATTAACTAAACCAGTTTCAACAAATACTTTATTATTACTTTTAGCTGGTGTAATAATGTCTTTAACGTTATTCTTTTCTAAAAAAGCTAGCTCTGTTACTAAAACAGAATTAAATTTAAGCAGACAAGTAGAAGGTTTTGAAAGATTTGAATCATCACTTCTTGCAAGAAAGTTAGTAAGAGCTACTATTTTTTTTAATCGTGGAATTGAAAAAATTGTTCCCCCAAAAATTAGAATTTTAATGAAGGGAAGATTTGAAAATTCAAATAAAAATATAGTTTCCTCCAATGGAGATGCTTCATCTTTCGATTTAATTAGAGCTTCGGTGAATTTGATGGTTGCAAGTATTTTAATTTCGTTTGCAACATCACTAAAATTACCACTCTCAACAACTTACGTTACTTTTATGGTTGCAATGGGAACTTCACTTTCTGACAAAGCTTGGGGAAGAGAAAGTGCAGTTTATAGAATTACAGGTGTAATTACGGTTATTGGCGGTTGGTTTTTTACCGCAATAAGTGCATTTACAGGGGCTGCAGTTATTTTAATTATCCTCAATTATGGTCAAGTTTATGCATTTATCCTACTTTCAATTTTTTCTTTATATGTTTTAGTAAAAACACATCTATTTCATAAGAATAAAGAATTGGAAGAAGCTACTATAGTTGAAGATGCAATTATTAATGAATTTGATGCTTTAGTTTCCTCTATGCGAAATAGTGGGAAATTGATAACCTCAATCCGCAAAACCATTGAGGAATCGATAATTGCACTTGGTGATGAAGATATTAATAAATTAACGGAACTGAAAAAAGATATTAAAAATCAGAAAAAATTATTAAATAAAAATTATGCCAGTATTATTAATTTAATAAAATTACAAGGAAGTGAAAATGCTAAACAAGAACGCCGTTATGGAAAGCTAATTGCCTCACTTCAAATGCTTCAAAAAAACTCGAATAACATTTGGCAAGCTTGCTTTTTGCATATTGATAACAATCATAAAACTCCGGACGTTGAATTAATTAATGATTTAGTTGAAATTGTTTCTAAGTTAAATTCTAGGATTAATACTGCAATTGAATTACTATCAAATATGAATAATGAAGATGGCGAATTGTTTGAAAAAGGTTCAAAAGATTTGGAAGAAACATTAAAATTATTAGACAAAAAGCATATTTTAAGAATGAAGGAATCAAAAGGCTCTACACGAAATAATTTTCTTTTCTTAGATTTATTTTCTTTTTTGGAAAACATTTCGAACCACTTAAATCAATTAGTGGCACTGTATTCTAAAAATTTTAAACACATTAAATAACAAATGTAAAAAACCTCAGCCAATTTGCTGAGGTTTTTTCTAACAAATCAATATTTTTTTCCACTTAGCAATTTCTTTTTTTACAAAAGTTGGATTTGGGGAACCAAGCGTTTTTTTGCGATATAAGGCACCTTCAACTTTAAATACTTCTAGTGCTGTTTCATCAAAAATTGGATTGATTTTTTGCAATTGTTCTAACGAAAGTTGGTGCAATTTAGCATTATTTTCTTCGGCAATTTTAACAACTTCGCCAACAATGTGATGCGATTCTCTAAACGGAATCCCTTTAACAACAAGCCATTCAGCAAGCTCGGTTGAAAAAATAAAATCGCCTTCTAATTCGTTTACAAATCTATTTTTGTTAACAGTAAGCGTGCTAATCATTCCAATCATCACAGAAAGAGCTTGAAAATAATTGTTAAAAGAATCAAAAACTGGCTCTTTATCTTCTTGCATATCACGATTGTAGCTTAAAGGCAATCCTTTCATCATAGTGGAAACGGCTGTATAATTTCCATAAACTCTGCCTGTTTTACCTCTGCTTAGTTCTGCCATATCGGGATTCTTCTTTTGTGGCATTAGTGAAGAGCCAGTTGTAAATGAATCGCCAAGTTTAATAAAATTAAATTCGGAAGTTGACCAGATAATTAACTCTTCAGAAAGGCGGCTAATGTGCATCATTCCAATATTACATGCATTTAAAAAATCGAGGACAAAATCTCTATCCGAAATTGCATCCAAAGCGTTTGAAGCGGGTTTGCTAAAATCCAATTTATCCGAAGTCATATTTCTATCAAGCGGAAGTGTTGAGCCAGCAAGAGCTCCACAGCCAAGTGGAGAAAAGTTGGTTTCCTCAAAAACAAATTGTAGGCGATTTTTATCTCTTTCGAGCATTTCAACATAAGCAAGCAAATGAAATGCAAACGAAATTGGCTGGGCGCGTTGAAGATGCGTATATCCAGGCATAATAGTTTCTGCATGCTTTTCACTCAATGATAATAAGGCTTTTTGGAAAGCTGATAATTGTTCGGATAAATTATTAATTGCCTTTTTTGTCCAAAGTCTAAATCCTGTAGCTACTTGGTCATTTCTACTTCTTCCTGTATGAAGTTTACCAGCAGTTTCGCCAATTAGTTCAAAAAGCTTTGCCTCAATTGCGGAGTGAATATCCTCAAACTCAAATTCTTCTGGTTTCCATTCATTATTATTGTATAGTTTTAGGATAGAATTTAGTCCGTTTACAATTTTTATGGATTCATCTTCAGAAATAATATTTACGAAAGCCAGCATTTCTGCATGTGCAATACTAACTAAAATATCTTCCGTAATTAAATTTATATCAAATGAAAGCGATGAAGAAAACTCCATTGCATTATCATTTAGTTTGTCTTTAAATCTTCCGCCCCAAAGCATAGTTGTGTTTCCTTATTATTTTAGAAATAAGAAAAAAGATATAAGATACATGACAGAACACGGAGTAAACCCCCTTCTGTTCTAGTGTCGCATCACTTTTGTAATATCATTTATAATCCCCGTCCCGACGTGTCGGGGTTGTTGGGGTGATAAATCTTAACCACGCATATATTGAGAGATTTCTTCCCGCAAATATACTGCGGGACATAAAACGCTCCTTCGAAATGACAATCATAGAATTTACGACATATCATTATTTATGTTACACTAGTATCTAATATCTTTAATTCATTGAATTTATTTATTTCTTACTTTACTTACTGTTTTAAATGGTAATCCATATAAATGTATAAATCCAATAGATGCAACGTGGTCAAACTTATCACCTTCTTTATAAGTTGCTAATTCTTCGTTGTATAAACTAAATTCCGAATCTCGTGATAATACTTTTAAATTACCTTTATAAAGTTCAATTTTTACATTGCCCGAAATATATTCTTGAGTTGAATCAACAAAAGCCATAAGAGAAGTAAACAAAGGTGTGAACCATAATCCATCATAAATCATATTTGCAATTTGATTTGAAACGCCTTGTTTATATCTGAAAGTGTCTTTATCCATTACTAATTTTTCTAATTCGTGATGAGCTTTATGCAAAATAGTAGCTGATGGAGCTTCATAAATTTCTCTTGATTTAATTCCAACAACTCTATTTTCAATAATGTCTAATCTTCCAATTCCATGTTTTGAACCAATATTGTTGAGCTCAACTACAATTTCAACTGGAGATTTTTCTATTCCATTAAGTGATACTGGAATTCCCTTTTCAAATTTTATTGTAATAGTCTCAGCAATGTCTGGAGCTAATTTTGGATCTGTTGTAATTTGGTATGCGTCAGCAGGCGGTGCTACTGTTGGGTCTTCCAAAATACCACACTCCACTGAAATTCCAAAAAGATTTTCGTCAATAGAATAAGGTGATTCTTTTGTTGCTTGTATTGGAATGTTGTGTTTTTTTGCATATTCTATTTCTTGTTCTCGGCTTTTAAATTCCCATGTTCTGAGCGGAGCTAAAATATTTAGATGTGGAGCAAGAGATTGAATTCCTACCTCAAATCTTACTTGATCATTTCCTTTTCCAGTAGCCCCGTGAGCAATTGTATCGGCACCTTCTTTTAATGCAACATCTACCAGCATTTTTGCAAGTAGTGGTCTTCCAATTGAACACCCCATCGGATATTCGTTTTCATAAAGTGCGCCAGCTTTTAATGCTTTAAATGCATATTCTTTAATAAATTCGTCTTTTAAATCAATAACGTGAACTTTTGTTGCTCCTGTTTTAAGTGCTTTTTCTTCTAAACCAAATAATTCTTTTTTTTGACCTAAATCACCAGTAACAGCAATAATTTCAGCGTCATATTTTTCGCTTAACCATTTTACCATTACTGAGGTATCAAGTCCACCAGAATAAGCAACAACAATTTTTTTTGGATTCATAAATTTCTCCTACGAGTCCACGTTAGCAGACTCACTTAATAATGTGTTTTAGTAATCATGTTTTTAATCATTCTAATAACTGTAGGAATGTTCTTTGCTCTATCTGGAACGACAAGCACGGTGTCATCACCACCTACTGTACCAAGAATTTCTTGTTTGTTTAATCGGTCAATATAATGAGCAACTCCTTGTGCTCTACCGGCTAAAGTTCTGAGTACAATTAGTTGTTCGTTACTTTCAATTGAAATAATTTCGTAACTAACCAATTTCCCAATTTGTTTGCCAGCTTCATCACTATTTAAAATGTATCTAATTCCATTTTCTGTAATTGTGCGAACAACGCCAAGTTCAGCAAAATCACGACTTAATGTCGCCTGTGTAGCCGAAACTTCCTTCTTCAAAAGTAATCTGGCTAACTCTTCCTGGCTACCTATTACTTTTGTATTTAGCAAGTCTTTAATAAGACTTTGTCTGTTTGCTTTAGCTGACATGCCAACCTCCAATATTAATTAATTTGTATTGGCAATATCCGAACTTCCATTTGAAAAAGAAAACATTAAAAGGACGGAAGTGAATATTTTTACAAAATAATGAATATCATCTTTTGTGATAATAAATGGTGGAAGTAGCCGTAAAACAGAATCTCCCGAGTTTCCAACTACAATACCTTCGTTCAAAAGTTCTTTTGCAATTGTTTTTGCAATTGGTTTGGTGAATTCAATTCCTATAATTAATCCTTTTCCTCTTACAGTTTTAATTAAAGGATTTTTCAACGCAATAATAATTTCTTGAATTTGCACACCAGCATTAGTAATATAGTTTAGCTGCAATTCTGTTAACAAATCCATTACATTATTTGCTGCAGCAATTGCTACGGGATTTCCACCAAAAGTTGAACCATGATCACCTGGTTTTATTACATCCGATACTTTTTTTGCACAAATAGTTGCACCTAAAGGTAATCCATTTGCAATCCCTTTTGCAGATGTTAAAATGTCTGGAACAATATCAAAGTATTGATGAGCAAATAACTTTCCAGTTCTTCCTATACCAGTTTGTACTTCATCCAATATTAGAAGCAGATTATTTTCATCACAAATTTTTCTTAACTCAACTAAGTAGTTTTCATCTGGAACAATTACACCGCTTTCACCCTGAATTGGTTCAACCATTATAGCAGAAGTTAATTTATCAATACTGTTTTTAATTTGCTTAATATTACTATAATCCACTAACTTAAATCCAGGAAGCATTGGAGCAAAACCCTCCCACAATTTACTTTGACCAGTTGCAGAAAGACTTCCCATTGTTCTACCGTGGAAACCACCATTTGCAACAATTATTGTTTTTCGTTCGCCACCCCATTTCCTTGCAAATTTTATTGCTGCTTCATTTGCTTCGGTTCCAGAATTACAAAAGAAAACAGAATCCATTCCCGTTGCTTTTGTTAATTTTTCAGCAAGTTCTTCTTGTGGAGTAGATTCAAACAAATTGGAAACGTGCCAAAGTTTACTAAGTTGCTTGTTAGCTGCATCTGTAATTGTTGGATGTTGGTGCCCAAAACCTGTAACTGCGATTCCAGAAAGAAAATCGAGATATTCTTTCCCGTTTTTATCGTAAAGTATACTTCCTTTTCCTTTAACAAATTCAACAGGATATCTATTATAATTTTTTAACAATGCATTTTTCATTATATAGCCACCCTTTTGGATTCAACAATCCAGGTACCACCCATATCGTTTAGTAATGCGGATTTAAATTTTAATCTTGTAGGATTATTTCCTATCCAAACTTTTTTTACAGCTTTGTTTAATAACTCAATACCGCTTTCTAGTTTTGGAATCATTCCATCAGTTATGTTGCCATTTTCAATACCGATTTTAATATCATTCTCCGATATTTCAAACATATCAACACCATTTATTTTAACAGCGTCAATATCTGATACAAACAATACTGTATCTACAGCTAATGCAATGGCAAGTTCTTTGGCAAATAAATCGGCATTCACATTCATTAAATTACCATCCACATCTCTGCAAATTGATGAGTAGACTGGAATTACTCCATTTTTCATTAAATCTTTTAGCCAAGTTATGTCACCTTTTAAGTGTGGCACACCAACAAAACCTAACTCTTTATCAAGATATTCTGCTACAAATAAATTTCTATCAATTCCGTTTAAGCCAGTTGCATCAAAATTTTTTGATTGGAGAAAACTTGTAATTGTTGAGTTTGTTAATCCACCTTGTACTGCTGAAACAACATCCATAATATCTTTTGTTGTTTTTCTTTGTCCATTAACAAACTGAGAAGCTAAGTTCATAGCAGATGACCATTCGGTAATCATTTTTCCAGCACCGTGAACTATTATTAAACCATCATAATTTTCTTTTAAATCTTTTAACATTTCAACATAATGATGATTTGTTGTAAACTCATTTAGAGCTTTACCGCTTAATTTTAATAATACTATTTTCATTTTATTTACTCTCAATTCTTTAATTTATGATCTGTAGGTTGCATTTATTTTTATATAATTTTCTGTAAAATCGCATGTCCACCAAGTTGAGCTTCCACTTCCAGCATTTAGATTTATAGAAATCTTAATTTCTTTTTTGGATAAAATTGCAGTTGCTTCTTCTTCGTCAAACTCATGCTCGTAATTTTTTCCAAGAATTACCATATCGTCAAATTTTATTTCAACTAATGAGGGATCAAAATCAACTCCACTTTTCCCGGCTGCAGAAAGAATTCTGCCCCAATTAGCATCACTCCCGTATATTGCTGTTTTAACTAGTGGCGAGTTTGAAATTGATCTTGCAATAGTATTTGCGTCATCATCATTGTTACAACCAGTAATTGCAATTTCAATAAGTTTTGTAGCTCCTTCACCATCAACAACAATCATTTTTGCCAGTTCAATAGAAATTGCTTGAAGTGCTTCAAAGAATAATTCTTCATTTTCAGTATTTTCTTCCACTTTAATTTTTGAAACTCCGTTTGCCATAAGTACAACCATATCATTTGTGCTTGTGTCACCATCAACTGAAATTTTATTAAAAGAGTTATTAACACTATTTAATAATAATTTTTTTAAGAAATTTGTTTCTATTTCAGCATCTGTTGTCATAAAAGAAAGCATTGTAGCCATGTTTGGCATAATCATTCCACTTCCCTTTGCAATTCCACCAATTGTTACTTCTCCAGTTGTTAACTGAACTTTTACGGCAAATGATTTTTCAACTAAATCTGTAGTCATAATTGCTTTTGCTGCCTTAATTCCATCAGTGTAATTTAACAGTCCAACAATTGAATTAATTCCAGTTTTTATTATATGCATAGGCATGTACTGACCAATTACGCCAGTTGAACTAATAACAACTTCCGATTGATCAATTCCTAATTTTTCAGAACAATATTTTTGCGATTCCAACGCATCACTTAATCCTCTATCGCCAGTGCAAGCATTTGCATTACCTGAGTTGACTAAAATTGCTCTTACTTTTCCACCTTTACTAATTAGTTCTTGCGAAACCAATAATGGAGCAGCTTTTACTTTATTTAATGTAAATGTTCCAGCTACATTGCATGGTTCATCAGAAACGATTAATGCTAAATCTTTTCTTTTTCTTTTTATACCTGCATGTATGCCAGATGCTTTTATTCCAGCAACCGAGGTAACTGAACCATTTTCAATAAATTTGAACATTTTTGAAATTCCTTAATTGTTTTTTGTGTTTAATAATCCTAAAGTTTCGTTCCAGCCAAACATTTTATTCATATTTTGAATTGCTTGTCCCGAAGCTCCTTTGATTAAATTATCTATTGTTGATGTTATTATAACCGTTTTATTTTTTGCGGAAATATTGATGTCGCAAAAGTTTGTGTTTACAACCCATTTTAATTCTGGAGGAACATTTCTCATTCTAACAAATTTTGAATTTGCATATTCAGTTAAATACTTTTCTGAAATCTCCTCTTCACTAATTTCAGAATTTAAATGAATAGTGGAAGTTGAATAAATTCCTCGTGCTATTGGAAGAAGATGAGTCGTAAAAGCAAAAGGAGAATTCATTCCATATTTTTTTAATTCTTGCTCAATTTCTGGCTGATGTCTGTGTTTATTAACGTTATAAGCTTTCACATTTCCGTCAAGTTCAGAAAGAAGAAGTTCGGTTTTTGGTGATTTACCAGCACCGCTTGCGCCAGAATAAGAAACTGAACTAATGCTAATTATTTTATTGGCATAAAATCTTAGAAAAGGAATTAATGCTAATTGTATTGAAGTAGGATAACATCCCGGATTTGCAATAAATTCCGAGTTTAGTGTTTTTTCGTTATTAATATCCGCTAATCCATACACTTTTGTCGCTAGCAAATCAGCAGAAGTGTGATCAAATTGGTACCACTCTTTATATAGTTTTTCAGAATCAAGTCTGTAATCACCACCCAAATCAATTACTTTAATAGCTTTTTCCAGCAATAAAGGAACATACTTTAATGATTCTCCATGAGGAAGAGAGATAAAGTACAAATCATGTGAATAAGAAAGATTATCAACAGATTTAATGGTTTGGTTTTCAATAACTCCTAAAAGTTCTGGAAAAATATCCAACAATTGGCTTCCTGCACTATTATTTGCATAAATAGTGTATTCCGAAACATTTTCATGCTTTTGAATAAACTCTAATAAATATTTTCCGGTATAACCAGTACCACCGATGATTCCTACTGAAATCATTTTTTTCCTTTTAATTAATAATTTTTGTTAAGTATGTGCTATTTAAAATAAATAGATTATTATTACCCCTGAAGGGGGCGACGACGAGAGCGACGATGTGACTCGTTTGAGCTAGTTGATATGATAATATTTAATAAATTTAATTTCATGATGCCAAAGTAAAAAAATGGAAAATGTTTGTCAACCACATAATGAATATTTTTTTAATAAATATTCATTATGCGAATATAAATGCAGTATATCAGAATAATAATGTATATTTATGCATGTAGCTTAACTATAAATATATTTTGTTTGATTTGTAGAGATAATAACTTTATAATTACATCATAAAATTTAAGAAATTATGAAAAACAAAATCAACATATTAAATATTAACCCAAACCATCATCATTATAACTTGATTGTGCACTCGGGTAATTAATAATTATTATTATATATATAAGAAAAAGTTTATTAACCCCGAAATTTCGGGGTTTTTTGTTTTAAAGGAGAAAAAATGGAAACAAATATTTTAAGATTGGCTATTCAAAAAAAAGGCAGACTTGCGGATAATTCTTTAGAGTTGCTAAAATCTGCAGGAATTAGAATTGATAATTACTCTCAACAATTATTAATTAAAGCAAATAATTTTGATTTGGAGCTTTTATTTATTCGTGATGATGATATTCCAGAATATGTGCAGGATGGAATTGCAGATATTGGAATAGTTGGCGAAAATGTGATTTTGGAGTCGGGAAAACAGCTTAAAACAATTGAAAAATTAGGTTTTGGAAAGTGCAGAATGTCAATTGCAATTCCTAAAATGGATAGCTTTAATTCCATAAAGGATTTGGTAGGCAAAAACATTGCAACCACATATCCTAAAATTTTGAATAACTATTTAAGTGCAAATAATATTAATGCAAAAGTACATTATATTAGCGGCTCTGTTGAAATTACTCCAAATATTAATCTTGCAGATGCTATTTTTGATATAGTTAGTACTGGAAGCACATTAATTAGCAATGGATTAAAAGAAGTAGAAACGGTGTTGAAATCGGAAGCAGTATTGATTTCCAACAATAATCTTTCAGAAAGTAAAAAATTGCTATTGGAGCAAATTCTTTTTAGAATTAGAGCTGTAAACCAAGCAAAAAACAACAAATATATACTTCTAAATGCTCCAAATGAATCATTGCAAAAAATTACGGAAATGTTGCCTGGTGTTAAAAGTCCGACCATAATGCCACTTGCAATTGAAGGTTGGAGTTCGGTTCACACAGTAATTAGTGAGGATGATTTTTGGAATAAGATTGAAAATCTCAAAAATGCTGGTGCACAAGGAATTCTTGTTTTACCAATTGAAAAAATTATTGTTTAAGAGGTTGAAGTGAAAACAATTAAATATCCCGACTTAACAGGAATTAAAGATTTATTAAAACGACCATTATTTGAAAACGAAATAATTAAAGAAAAAGTTTTATCAATAATTAATGAAATAAAACTAAATGGCGACAAAGCTTTAATAGAGTTTACTCAAAAATTTGATGGAATTGAACTTGACAAATTACATGTTTCAGAAGAAGAAATAAACGAAGCTGATAAAGTAATAGACAGCAACTTAAAAAATGCAATTGAGGTTGCAAGAAAGAATATTTATAAATTTCATAAATCTCAAGTTAATACAATTTCAAAAATTGAGATAGAAGAAGGAATAACATGTTGGCGAAAAGATGTGCCAATTCAAAAAGTTGGGCTGTATATTCCAGGAGGAAGTTCGCCACTATTTTCAACTTTGCTTATGCTTGCAATTCCAGCCCAAATTGCTGGTTGTGACGAAATAATAATATGCACTCCACCACAAAAAAATGGAAATGTTGCACCTTCAATTTTATTTGTCGCAAAATTGTTAGGAATTAAAAAGATATTTAAAGTCGGCGGCACTCAAGCAATTGCAGCAATGGCTTTTGGAACTGAAACAATACCGAAGGTTGATAAAATATTTGGACCTGGGAACCAGTGGGTAACCGCTGCTAAACAAATTGTAAATTCATTTGGAGTTGCAATTGATATGCCAGCTGGACCATCGGAAGTGCTTGTTATTGCTGATGATTCTGCAAACGCAAAATTTGTTGCTGCCGATTTGCTTTCGCAAGCTGAACATGGTGCTGATAGTCAAGTGATTTTAATATCAACAAGTGAAAAATTAATTACCAAAGTTGAAGATGAAGTCGATATTTTGACAAATCAACTTTCGAGAAAAATGATTATTGAGCAATCATTAAAAAATTGCGTTATAATTTTAGTCAATAATTTGGATGAGGCAATTACCATTTCAAACATTTATGCTCCAGAACATTTAATATTAGCAGTTGAAAATCACGAAATACTAGCAGAAAAAGTTGTTAATGCTGGTTCGGTATTTCTTGGAAATTATTCGCCAGAATCTGCTGGGGATTATGCAACTGGCACAAATCATACGCTACCAACAAACGGATTTGCATCAACTTATAGTGGAGTTTCGCTAGATAGCTTTATGAAAAAAATAACATTCCAAAAATTAACGAAGTCGGGCTTGGCCAAAATTGCTTTTGCAATAGAAGCAATGGCTGAAGCGGAAGGTTTGGACGCACATAAATTAGCTGTAACAATAAGAGGCAAAGAATAAAATGATTAATATTCAAGAATTACTTCGGAAAAATATACGTGAATTAAAACCATATTCTTCTGCACGTGATGAGTACACAGGAAGTATCGGAATATTTTTGGATGCAAACGAAAATTCATTTGGCTCGATTCCAGAAGGGAAATTGAACCGTTATCCTGATCCACATCAAAGTGCGATAAAAGAGAAATTGGCTAAAATAAAAGGAGCAAATCCCGAAAATATTTTTATCGGAAATGGAAGTGACGAAGCAATTGACATTGTAATAAGAGCATTTTGCGAGCCTGGCAAAGATTCTGTTTTAATTATGCCACCAACTTATGGAATGTATAAAGTGGCTGCGGATATAAATGATGTTCAAACAATTGATATTCCACTCACAGAGGATTTCCAAATTGAAACTGAAAAAGTAATTAGCGCAATTGCTGAATTTACAAAAATTATTTTCATCTGTTCGCCAAACAATCCAAGTGGAAATTTACTTGATAGAAATTCAATATATTTAATTCTAAGTACTTTCAATGGAATTGTAGTTGTTGACGAAGCTTACATTGATTTTTCAAACGAAGAAAGTTGGATAAAGGAATTAGATAATTTTAATAATCTTGTAGTGTTGCAAACTTTTTCTAAAGCTTGGGGATTAGCCAATATTCGTGTTGGAATGGCATTCGGTAACTCAGAAGTTATTTCGGTTATGAATAAAATAAAATATCCATATAATGTTAATGGAGTTAGCCAAAAAATGATAATAGAGGCTTTGGATAACGAAGTGAAGAAGAATAAGGTTGTCAAAAGCATCAACACAGAAAGAGAAAAACTGATTAAAGAATTACACAATTTCAGTTTAATAGAATATGTTTATAAATCAGATGCAAATTTTTTGTTAGCTAAGGTAAATAATGCAAATAAAATTTATAATTATCTTTTAGAAAATAAAATAATTGTGAGAAATCGTTCAAATATGATTCACTGCAAAGACTGTTTAAGATTTACCATCGGAACAGAATATGAGAACACAAAGTTAATAGAAACGCTAAAAAGGTACGAAGAGGAAAAATGAAAAAAGTACTATTCATTGATAGAGACGGAACAATAATAATTGAGCCTGAAGATGAGCAAATAGATTCGCTTGAAAAATTAGAGTTTTATCCAAAAGCAATTTCTGTGCTTAGTAAAATTGCAAAGGAGCTTGATTATATATTAGTTATGGTTACTAATCAAGATGGATTAGGCACAGAATCGTTTCCAGAAAATACTTTCTACCCAGCACAGAACAAAATGTTGACAACATTAAAAAATGAAGGTGTTGAGTTTGTGGAAATTATAATAGATAAATCATTTTCACACGAAAATCTTCCAACACGGAAACCTGGAATAGCTTTGCTTAGTAAATATATAAGTGGAGATTATGACTTGGCAAATAGCTACGTAATTGGTGATAGAATTACAGATGTGCAATTAGCGAAGAATTTAGGAACTAAATCAATCTATCTTAATAAAGACATTAACAATGGAGCAACGCATACTACTCTTGATTGGGATGAAATATTTGATGAAATAAAACGAGATTATCGTACTGCAAATATTGTACGAAAGACAAAAGAAACAGTAATTCAAGTTGAATTAAATCTTGATGGAAAAGGCAAGCACTCAATAAATACTGGATTACATTTTTTTGATCACATGCTTGCTCAATTGTCACAACACTCACTTTGCGATATTAACATTACCGCAAAAGGCGATTTGGAAGTTGATGAACATCACACAATAGAAGATACAGCAATTGCACTTGGCGAGGCATTTTTGTCCGCTCTTGGAGATAAAAAGAAAATTGAAAGATATGGTTTTATGTTGCCAATGGATGACATAATTGCAAATGTTGCAATAGATTTTTCTGGACGCAGTTGGTTACAATGGAAGGTGAAATTCAAAAGAGAATTAATTGGAGATGTACCAACAGAAATGTTCTCCCATTTTTTTAAATCTTTTTCTGATGCTGCAAAATGTAATCTTTATATAAAAGCAAAAGGCGAAAATGAGCATCATAAAATTGAGGCAATATTTAAGGCATTTGGTCGGTCGATAAAACAAGCTGTAAGTAAAAATACATCTAATGCCGATGTGCCCAGTACAAAAGGAATAATATAAAAGTATGTTGTTAAATTGTTCTATTGCTAAATTGTTAAAAGATTACTTTAATGCGACTTTTAAATGTTTTTCCAACAATTTAACAATGCAACAATTAACAATTAGAAATACGTTCACTAAATATTCACATTAGAATCTAATAATTGCAAAGTAAAATCATGAAAATAGTTATAATAAAATACAACGCTGGTAATGTTTATTCCGTTGCTGCTGCACTTGAAAGAATTGGATATAGTTCTGTAATATCAAGTGATTTAGAAGAAATAAAATCTGCTGATAAAATTATTTTTCCTGGAGTTGGTGAAGCAAGTAGCGCTATGAAATTTATTGGCGAAATTGGCTTGGATAAAATAATATCCAAACTAAAGCAACCTTTTCTTGGTGTTTGCTTGGGCTTGCAATTGTTGTGCGATTATTCAGAGGAACGTGACACCAAGTGTTTGGGCGTTTTTAATGAAAGAGTTAAACTATTTTCTGGAAATGAAAAAGTGCCACACATGGGTTGGAACTCAATTAGTTTTAATGAACAAAAATTATTTACGGATGTTAAAAATGGATCGTTTGTTTATTATGTGCATAGCTATTATGCCGGTTTGAACAAATACACAATTTCCGAGACAAATTATATTCAACCATTTAGTGCAGCATTGCACAAAGATAATTTTTACGCCCTTCAATTCCATCCCGAAAAGAGTGGATTAGTTGGAGAACAAATACTAAAAAATTTTATTGAGTTAATATGATTAAAATTATTCCAGCCATTGATATTATTGATGGTAAATGCGTTCGCCTTACAAAAGGTGATTATTCACAAAAAATAATTTACAATGAAAATCCTTTAGAAGTTGCTAAAGAGTTTGAAGATAATGGAATTAAATATTTGCATCTTGTTGATTTAAATGGAGCTAAGGCAAAACAAATTGTTAACTGGAATATTCTGGAATCCATTTCACAAGAGACTAAATTGGAAATTGATTTTGGTGGTGGAATAAGGTCAAAAGAGGATTTGCGAATTGCTTTCCAAAGTGGTGCAACAAAAATTACTGCAGGAAGTATTGCTGTAAAGGAAAGAGATTTAGTAATATCGTGGATTGACAAATACAAAGAAAAAGTAATTTTAGGAGCTGATACAAAAAATGAAATGATTTCAATAAATGCGTGGGAAGTTACTACAGACATACCTTTAATTGAATATATAAGAGGTTATTGGTCATTGGGAATAAAGGAAGCGATAGTAACTGATATTTCTCGTGATGGAGTGCTTTTGGGTCCAGCATTTGATTTGTATAAAAAAATCCAAACAGAAATTCCAGCTTTACAATTAATTGCCAGTGGCGGAGTTTCAAAAATAGAGGATGTTGATAAATTGAATGCACAAAATATTTATGGCGTTATAATTGGTAAAGCTATCTATGAGGGCAGAATAAAATTTGACGAATTAAAGAGATATTTATGCTAACGAAAAGAATTATACCATGTTTAGATATTAAAGATGGTAAAACCGTAAAAGGAGTTAATTTCATTAATTTGAAAGATGCTGGAGATCCAGTTGAACTTGGAATAAAATACGCTGAATTTGGTGCAGACGAACTTGTATTTCTTGATATTACTGCAACAGTTGAGAAACGAAAAACACTTGTGGAATTAGTGAAAAGAATTGCTCAAAACATAAATATTCCTTTCACAGTTGGTGGTGGAATAAATGATGTTGATGCAGTGGATGCATTACTTAATTCAGGAGCAGATAAAATTACAGTTAATTCATCAGCCGTAAATAATCCATCTTTGATTGATGAACTTGCAAATAGATTTGGCAGTCAATGTATAGTTTTATCTGTTGACACAAAAAAAGTCGGTTCGTTACAAAAAATATTTACCAATGGTGGAAGAACAGAAACCAACAAAGAACTTGTTGCGTGGGCAACTGAAGCCGTAAATCGTGGAGTTGGAGAAATACTATTAACATCAATGGACCATGATGGAACAAAGGAGGGATTTGCTATTGAGATAACAAAACAACTTTCTGAGATGCTTTCTGTTCCAATAGTTGCTTCTGGAGGAGCTGGAAACATGGAGCATTTTGTAGATGTGTTTCGCAAAGGTAAAGCTGATGCGGCATTAGCTGCAAGCATTTTCCATTTTGGTGAAATAGGAATTCCAGAACTAAAAAAATATTTACTAAACAATAATATCCCGGTGAGATTATGAACATAGATTTTGACAAAAGCAATGGATTAGTTCCTGTAATAATTCAACATTATAAAACAAATACTGTGCTAATGTTGGGTTATATGAATGAAGAAGCATTAGAGAAAACAAAGGAATTAGGTAAAGCCACTTTTTACAGTCGTTCCAAAGAACGCTTGTGGACTAAAGGGGAAACCTCTGGTAATTATTTAATAGTAAAAGATATTTTAATTGATTGCGATCAGGATACAATTCTTATAAAAGCTGAGCCAATTGGTCCAACATGCCATACTGGAAATGATACTTGCTTCAATGAAGTTGTTGAAGAAAAGAATGATTTTCTTTATGAACTTGAAAAGATTATATCAGACAGAAAAAACAATCCAACAGATGAATCTTACACTGCGTCTTTGTTTAAGAAAGGCATTAACAAAATTGCTCAAAAGGTCGGCGAAGAAGCTACTGAAGTTGTAATTGAAGCAATGGATAATAACGTTGAATTACTCAAAGAGGAAACTTCCGATTTAATTTACCACTTATTAGTGCTGCTTGCAGAAAAGAATATTTCATTAAATGAGATTAGCGAAGTTCTTAGAAAAAGACATCAGAAATAAAATTGTGTTACATTCAAAAATAAGTTTGTTTTGTCATAAAAACATTTTATTTTTTCAAATAATTTAATCTAATTTTGAGGAAATAATGATACGACTTTTGTTAATAGCTTTTTTAATTTTTGCAACTAGCATATATTCGCAAAAATCTTCTCTATTCATACCATTGGAAGTGCAAGTAGCTTATGAAAATGGAACAAGAACATATGATGGAACAGTTAGTAATAATTATTGGATAAACCAAACTGATTATAAAATTAATGCCGAATTATTTCCTGATAGTAATTTATTGGTTGGTGACGCAAAAATTATATACAATAATTATAGTCCCGATTCACTAAGAAATATAGTATTTCGTTTGTACCAAAACATTTTCAAACCAGGTTCGGTTAGAGATTGGAATGTACCCGATTCGTATTTAGGCGAAGGAATTAAAATTACTTCCCTTAAAATAATGGGAAAAATAATTGACGTAAATTCTTCAAAGGTTAGTACAGCTGGAACAAATCTGAAAATTGCTTTGGAAAAACCATTATTCCCTAATGAAAATCTGGAAATAGAAATTAGCTGGGAATTTAATTTTTCTAAATTTCCAATGAGATTGGGCAATTATGCGGGTGATTATTTTATTGCATATTGGTATCCACAAATAGCTGTTTATGATGATGTTAACGGCTGGGATGAATTACAATATTCTGGAACTGCGGAATTTTACAATGATTTCAATAATTACGAACTGAATTTTAAAGTTCCAAGCAACTATGTCGTTTGGTCAACAGGCGACTTGTTGAATAGCAAAGATGTTTTTCAAAACAATATAATTGAAAAAATTATTGAAGCTAAAAAATCTGATAAAACAGTTCACATAATTACCGCTTTGGATTATAAAAATGATAAAGTAACCAACAGTAACTCCAGTGGAAAAAACATTTGGAAGTTTGAGGCTAAAAAAGTTCCAGATGTGGCTTGGGTAGCTAGCAACAATTATAACTGGGATGCTTCAAGTGTTGAGGTTGAAAACGGACGACGAGTTTTAACGGCTGCCATTTATCCCGATAGCATTAAGCAATATCGTAATTCTGCCAAATATGCTAACGAAACAATAAAATATATGTCCGAAGTATCACCAGGCATTCCATATCCATGGTCGCATACAACAGCTTTTACAAATAAAGCAAAGAATGGTGGAATGGAATTTCCAATGATGCAAAATAATGGCGCCCCAAAAACGGAAAGTGGCAACGCTGGATTAGTTTTCCATGAAATATCACACAGTTATTTGCCATTTTATATGGGTACAGATGAAAGACGCGCTGCTTGGATGGATGAAGGTTGGGCATCATTATTATCGCAGAATATTGTTGATAAATATGATACATCCTCTGGTCCTAAATATTATGAACGCAGAGTTTCGGATTACGTCCGAATTGCAGGAACTTTAAAAGATATGCCAATGATTTTGCCAAGTTATATGATGACTCATGGTGAATCCAGAAATAATTTTTACAATCGTCCAAATGTTGCCTATGAAGAACTTCGTCAACTATTAGGTGATGAACTATTTCATAAAGCCCTTCGCGAGTATATGAATAGATGGCATGAAAAACATCCAATTGCTTACGATTTCTTTTTTACATTCAATGAAGTTGTTGGTGAGGATTTATCTTGGTTCTGGAAGCCTTGGTTTTTTGAACTTGGATATCCAGACTTGGCAATTGATGATATAAAAGTTGATGGCGAAAATATTGCAATATCATTATCCAAAGTTGGCAATATTCCAACACAAATTGAATTAACAATTTTATATGAGGATGGTTCATCAAAAGTTATAAATGAATCTGCCTCTGTTTGGAAAGATAAAACTAAAATTGAAATAAAACAGAAGTCAGATAAAAAAATCAAATCAATAAAATTGGGCAGTGCATCAATTCCTGATGTGAACAGAGAAAACGACGTTTTTGTTTTAAATAAATAAAATTATAAAAATGAATACTATCAATGATAATCAATGGTAGTATTCATTTCCTAATAACCTCTATTTGCTATTTTGAACTCGTTCCAAATTTTGTTTGAAGATTTCCAAATTTATATCATTATTCTCAGCACCAAGCTTCACAGCCATTTTGTAGTTTTCAGCAGCTAAATCTTTCATTCCAGCTTTTTCTTGGGAATCGCCTAAACTGTCATATACATTTGCTGAAGTTGGAAATAGTTCAGCATTATATTTAAATATTTCAATCGCTTTTTCAATTTCATTTTTTGCTAAAAGTTGATATCCAATTAAATTAATAGCAATTTCATTTGGCTTTACTTCGAATCCATATTTATCACTCAATTTGGAATAATGCTCTTTTATTGCATCTAAGCCCTGTTCAACTGTTTCATTATCCAAACGCCAGCTAGAATAAATAAATTCTAAACCATCATATAAACTTTTTAATGGAACTGAGGCATGATTTTCGCTTTCGCGTTTACTAGTTTTCCAAGTTAAGTTCTCAGTCCCTTTAGATAAAAGTTCTTCCAATTTTGAAAAGCTCTCGGTGTATGCCGGTTCATTCCCGAGTGTGATAAATAAATCCTTTTTTAAATTCTGTTTCACTCCAGTGATTGAGTCTATTTTGTTAACAACGTAATTATTATCGTACATCAAATATGGACTCACGGCAATAAATGAATTGAACATTTCCGGTCTTTCAAAGAGATTGTAGATCGAAAACATTCCACATAACGAATGTCCGAATAATGTACGATATGATTCTGTTCTATAATTATTGTCAATATATGGCATTAACTCTTCCTTCATAAAATCCAAGAATTTATCTGCACCTCCAGAGGTTTTGCTGGTAATAATATGCGATGGTGTAAAGTCACGATCTCTATCGGTATTTGGAATTGCTACAACAATAGTTCTTGGCATTCTCTGATTACGAGACAAAAAATCAACAATTGTGGCGGAAAAAGCAAAATTAGCTCTTCCATCTAGAATATAAATTACGGGATATTTTTCATTACTTTGCTCATAGCCGGTAGGAAGTGAAATGAAAATAGTTCTATCTTCATTTAATATCTTGGAGTTAATTTTAATAATTTTCCCAATTTCGATGTTACCCTCATTAATTTGAGCATGCTGTTGAACTGGAATTAGTAGGAAAAGTAATAGAACTACCATTCCTAATTTTGTTTTTGAAAAATAAATTTGTTTCTTCATAAATCGTCTTCCTTTTTAATTATTTATTTGATTATCCAATTAGAATATTTATTGTTGAGTAAGACGTTTTAATCAGTTTTTAGTTTATAGAAACATTTGCCAATCGAAAATTTGGCCAAATAAAAATATAAAATAAAGTATATCTTAAAAATATCTCTGAACCGCTAATTATGAGCAGAAGGTATGTGGCAAACTTAAAAAGTAAAATGGGTTAAACAGTATTAAACTATAGCAAATAAAAATTCCTACCACACAAAAAATTTTTGCAAATTACAAGTAGATGCTGCGGCTCAGCTCTCACAAAGTGATCCATTCGGGAAACACCGGATTATACCTCAGCAGAGTTTACCCCGTTCTTTTTGCGCGGGGTTCGGCATGAATCCTTATAACGTTATACTTACGTTTTAAAAGGGGCAATATTTAACCTACCCCATTTCTTGAAAAATTATCTTAACAGTAACATTTTATTGACTTTGGTAAAACTTCCACTCTCTATTTTATAAAAGTAAACACCACTTGATAAACCAGTTGCATTAAATAGAACAGAATATTTTCCACTTGTCTGATACTTATTAACCAATTCAGCTACCTCTTGTCCAAGTATGTTATAAACAACTAAATTAACAACTCCATTTTTTGGTACCTGATAATTTATTGTTGTCGACGGATTAAATGGGTTTGGATAGTTTTCGATAAGCGTATAATTATCAATAACACCTTTTTCGGATTCATCTTCAACAGAAACTACTACACCATTTTTATTAAATATAACTAAACCACCACCTTCAGTTCCAAGTAGTATGTTGCCATTATTTTCAATAATTATTGAACTAATATAATTTTCAGGTAATGCTGAATTTTTAGTATTGTAGTTTTGCCAGTCAGTGTCATTATAAAAATATAAACCACCACCACTAGTAACAATCCATTTGTTATCTAATGAGTCAAAATCTATTCCAGTAATGTAGTTAATACTTAATCCCGAATTTTCTTTATTATAAATAGTCCATTCTGTGTTTTCTAAAACCGCCAGACCATGGTTTGTGCAAACCCATGGCTTTCCAAACTTATCAAAATTAATATCATTTATAGTTTCTCCTGATAAGAAACTTTCCCAATTGGAATCATCAAATTTATTTAATCCTCCAGACTTTGTACCTATCCATTTATTTCCATTAGCATCAATTGAAATAGCAAGAATATCATTGCTTGAAATGTTAGAATTTGATGTGTTAAAAATCGTCCAATTAGTGCCATCGTACTTGACCAATCCACCACCAAAAGTTCCAATCCAAATATTGTTGTTAGAGTCTATATCGAGGGACCTTACTTTGTTTACAGGTAGTTCGGAATTTGAATATGAATATGTAACCCAATCTTCACTATCATAATACGTTAAACCCTTGCCTGTTCCAAACCAAACCATATTATTGTTATCAACTGCTATGCAATACAAATCAGCACTCCATTCATCAGCATTCAATGGATTGTGATATGTTTCCCAACTAATACCATTATACTTTGATAGGCTAGGTCTAGGTCTATAATAACTCCCAATCCACAAATTTCCATTATTGCTAATAGCCATATCTTTAATAATGTTGCCACCCAATCCAGAATTAGATGTGTTATAACTATTCCAATTATAATCGTCAAACTTAAATAACCCACCACCATACGTACCCAACCACTTTTTACCATTGTTATCAATTAGAATTGGCCAAACTTCATTATTTGTTAGTTCTGAATTAGATGTGTTAAATATTTCCCATTCGCCATTATTGAATTTTGCTAAACCTCCCCCATGAGTTCCAATCCACTTATTATTATAATCATCAATCTCAATCCATAATACAAAGTTGTCTTCCAAAGGTGAATTGCTTGAATTATAGGTTTTCCATGTTGACCCATCAAACATTGTTAGGCCTTCATCAAGAGTTCCACACCATTTATTTCCTGTACTATCAATGGCAATTGTATAAACTCTATCATCTGGTAAATCTGAGTTTGCTTTATTATAACTATTCCAATTTTCACCATTAAACGAGCATATACCACTCCCTGCAGTCCAAAGTAAACCTTTAGAATCAAAGGCTAAAAACCAAACTCCAAGACCAGTTAAACCAGAATTAGACGAGTCATAATGAATTGTATTTGTTTCATCAAATTTATATATTCCATTATAATTTGTTCCAATCCACTTATTATTTAGGGAATCAATCAAAATTGATGTAACGGACATTTTTTTTGGAAAATCTGAATTTGTTGAATCATATACAGTCCATGAGTTTCCGTCAAAACTAACTAATCCTCCAGCCCATGTACCAATCCATTTTACTCCCTCGTCATCAACAGCAATTGCTCTTACCTGATTACTTTGTAATGGTGAATTAACTTTGTTATAATGTGTTGTCTCTCTAGTAGTCTTGTGTAATTTAACCAAACCCCCAAAAGTGCCAACCCAAAGATATTCTCCATCCTCTGCTAATGCCATTATCTCACCACCAAACGTATGGTTTACCCATTGAGGTGTTTGTGTAAAAACAGTTGAACTATTTAATAAATAGATTAGCAATACAATTCTGCATATATTCTTCATTTTATAATCCCTTTTTGTTTTCCTATCATTAAAAAAATGAGTATTAAAGTTTACTCTTGCTAATAGCTCATAAAGTAATTAGCAAGAGTAATTCTTTTAATTATCACCTTTTTCAACCATCATCGTAAGTTGTAAATCAATTTCAAAGTCCCAAGGTCCACCATTTTGTAGATCCCAATAAAAACTATCAGTATCAGTATAAATACCATCTGGTTTATACAACTTTTGTGCTTTCACAATATAAGTGCCACTACCAGCACCTAGGCAGCAAACACATATTGAATAAGCACCTTGGCTATTTGTAAATGTAGATTTTAACAAATTTCCATCTTTCCATAGCTCAACCTTTGCATTTTCGACCCAATTCCACCAATAGTCTTTTGATACTACCCCATGAACAAAAGTGTCAGGGATTCTTAAACCTGTATCTTTTCCTAAACTCCCGTTTTGATTCTCAATTGGTTTTGTTTCAACTAAAATATCACTACATCCTCCAACAAAGCCAATCATTAATAATAATGAAATTAAATAAATCAACGAATACACTTTTCCGTTTTTCATTTTTTACTCCTTGTTTTGTTTATGATTTGCAAAACACACATTGTGTTTTGCTTGTTTTATTCTAATTAAAATCACAATTCCAAATATTGCCAACCTTTTTAGTAAGTATAACTTTAAAGAATTTTATCTGGAAATGAGCAAAAAAGTATAAGTCGATTGTCGTCCATTTCATTTATAGATAAAACTTTGTTGTGCGAAACCATCATTTCATATTGTTATGGGTATTTAATCTGGTTTCCATTTTGTTTTTTCAAGTTATCACGCAGCTTTTGCAGTTAACATTACAACTATTAAATAGTTCTAACAAAATTGAATTTCTAAAAAATGCAGTTCAAATAAAATCCCGTCACATCATTCCTCACAAATAATCACTCTCTGCATTTGTTAAATTAAACTTAAATAAAATAATTTATAGAACAAAAAGTTTTCTTATCTAATTACAAAATGTCTTTGACTCTATATCTATACTTCTATCAAAAACACTTCTTAAAAACAAAAAAGGGAGTTGAAAAATCAACTCCCTTTTTATACAATTATGTTTAACCCCAAATATGCATTAGAAAAGCATTAATGCATATTCGACTAACTCGCTCTAAGCGTTTGTACTATTGTTCACTTAACCTTTTGGGTACAAACGCTAAGACCGAGAAGTTATGTTTAAAAAGTGAAATTACGTATAGTAGCAAAAACAGAGAAAAGGAAATAGTAGAAAAAATAAGCATCCC
>Ga0210046_1000513_pt1 | contig 36676 bp, 22 predicted proteins | sample CryGeyCG2114_250_FD_185461 | JGI IMG/M metagenome (GOLD analysis project Ga0210046, IMG submission 185461) | Groundwater microbial communities from aquifer - Crystal Geyser CG18_big_fil_WC_8/21/14_2.50 (SPAdes) (version 2) | ecosystem: Environmental > Aquatic > Deep subsurface > Groundwater ...
TCGTCCGAGATTGAGCGTTGTTTCGGGAACGTAGCCGACTCGCAGAGACTCACCATTTTCTTCAACAGAAAGCACCATATCGCGCTGGATATAGAAGGTGTTTGGTGTGAAGCTGGCCGCAACCGTATTTCCTTGAGCGTAATCTTTGACACTATCTTCAAAACGTACGCGGACCGAAGAGGCTACGGGCACATTGGCAATGGTAAATGCATCGCCGGCACCATCGGTTCGAACCTGTGCGTCGCCAAAGGAGGTCCACGTTATGCCATCTTCAGAACTTTCCACGACAACACGCACGGGGAAGGAAAGGTCCGTTAGGCCTGTGTACTGTACGTCAACATTGTCCTCATTCCATGTGTAGGTAAAGTCGGCAACGTCTGGTCCAATGGAATCATGAAAAATTCCGTAGGAAAGGGTGTGTTCTGCTGTGCTTTCTCCATTTTGATGACGGTTTCCGTAGCTATCCTCAAAATAGATGGAGAGATTTTGCTGCCCCTGAATAATGGAGCCGAGAGCTGCATCAAATGTGTAGGTATTGACGCCAGTCTCTGTCATATCCGCATTGATAGTGACCACCTGGTTTGCTGCATTGGTATAGCTGACAAAGGCAGTGAGCTGCTTGTCTGCGCCATTTTTATCTATGCCTTGAGCGGTAAAACGGTACAGTGTTCCCTTGAAATGATCGTTCTCAGCAACATTCGCGCTCAGTGTGAAGTCGGGCAAGAGGATTGGACGGTTACTGTCTTGTCGTACCCAAAAGGAGATGGGGTCGGAAATGTTTCCCGCATTATCCCGCACTCGAAGGTCGACGCGGCCATCAAAGTTTTCTGCCGGTGTAAAGACAGTGACCATGCTACAACCTAACTGCGCATCCACATTTGCACAACTTGGAGGTGTGCTAATACTCACGCCATTTTCGAGGGGTAGACCTTGGCGATCAAAAGTTTCCACGCTCGCCGCTGTTATGGGGAGGGAAGGAAGGTTGTTACTGTTGTTTGTGCGCTCAGTGACGAGGAATCGTGTACGTAACTCTCTCGAAGAACCAACGCGGTATGGGTCTGCTTCAGTACCTAATCCCAGTCGTGCACTGACGTTCAGGCGTGTCATACCATCGATGGTGGGTGACAACGTATCAAATCGAAGGTTGTCACGGAAGAGGGCGAGACCAGGTTGAGAGGCAAGCGTCCGTCCAGAACGGTCTGCCGCATTAACATCAAGACGGTATAAAACTTGAACACCAGAACTGTTTGTTGCAGGAAGACCTGTAAAGGTAACAGTTGCAGGGAATATTTCTCCATCTGTTGCAGGCAATATCGTGAGGGTGTTATCTGCAAGGCGCATACGGGCAGCGTCAAAGTTCACAATATTGTTTTCCGTAATCACGTAACCTGCATCACTACTTCCGGGAGTGACGCGAACAGTTGTGTAGGCAATGCCCGAGTTCGCCAAAGGGTTGTCTGTGCTATTGCTGTCATCAAAGGATGTCGGCATGATAACGCGAAGAGCCCGATTGGGTTCGAGAACATCTACACCGATAGCATTTACACCATTTCCAAGGGTAAATGTAGGATTTTGTGTATCGACAAACACAGATAGAGACAATGTATTGGGATTGCCAACCATATCTGCCACTGTTATGTCGATGGTATGCATGCCATCTGCAAGTGCGTTAGGAATCGAGGTGGTCAGTGTGTCGTCGACGATGGAACACGTCGAGGTTCCAATGTTGTTTCCATCGATGGAAACGGTGCATGAATCAAGACGAATGCCACTCTTGCTGTTGTCAGACACATTGACTGAAATGTTTCCTTCAGACGCCTGAAGATAATACGTGCTGCTTTGTGGGAGAATGGTCGTCTCGCCAGAAGTGATACTTGGGGTTCCAAAGGTAGGGAGTTCTCCATCTACTTTCACATTGAGAGGTCCATAGGTTTGTTCGTTGCCGACGCTATCCCTCATGCGTACACACAGTTGCGTCGGTTCCGCGATACTTATGGAACCTGTGACGGGCTCTGTGGGAGTTCCACAGTTTGCTTCCTGCGTCGTTGCGAGGGAATACCAAATATTTGCACATCCAGAACCGAGGTCTGCACATGTCAGTGAAAGACTGTACGGACTTGCGGACCATTCCATCGTTGTGAGTGCATCAAACTCAGGAAGAGTCGGTTTTGATCGATCTAAGGTGAGAACTTTTGAAAAAATATCTGAAGAATTTCCTGCTGCATCCTTTGCAATAAAATAGAGTGTACTTGGTCCATCTTCTGCGGGGAGCGCTGAGAAAAGATCGAAGCTAAATCCACTACAATTCACTTCGTTTGTTATCGTTGTCGCGGAGCGTCCAATCAAACACTGCGTGACTCCAACATCATCAGAAACAATTGGGCTGATAGTAAGGGTGTTTTCTCGCACAAATCCGGCTCGGTCTTCTGCAACAGTGAGTTCGGTAACAGTGGGTTGCACAATATCGGGAGCAGGCGGAAGTGGGTAGGAAACCGTAGCGTTGATCTGATCGAGCAAATACTCGGTGCGGGTGCGATTGTTGTTCCCCCATGTACTCGTGATGGTGTAGAACTCAGAAGGAGATACGGTGAAGTAAATTGACGTTGCCTCACGAGGTATATTTGTTATGCGATACTGCACCTGTGTTGAACTGTTGATGTAGTTTCCAGCGGGAAGTGCAGTCCAGCCCCCAATGAATTCTTGGGTCGTCGTCTCACCTGTCTGGACAGTTTTTGCGAGACGATAGTGGGTAAAGTCATTACTCATATACCGAGTATTGGAGAGATTCTGATACCGCCGTCGGTTAAAAGTAAAGTCTGTATAGTCGACGGTGCGAACTGGTGCAGGGTTGTTACTGAGTGTTTGTTCTGGGGAACCATTGCGTTGGCCATAAATTGGACGCACAAAGTTATAGTCAAAGTTTTCACCGGGAAGTCGAACATTGAGAACAGTTTCTGCGGGGATCGATGAAAGCGTGACTGGTACTCCGGTGGTCAGTGTCTGCCCTTGCAGGGTGACGGACGTGTTTGCAGGAGAAAGAAGCGTAGCCGTTACTGTTGTTTCGATGCTCGTGCTATCTTCAACAAGCAGCGAATACACTGTGCCATCACGACCTGTGATCGTCATGGTTTTACTGACCGGTATTTTCATACCTTTGACGAATCCATCACAAAGGTAGGTGTTATTACTGGTATACACTGCTTTATCCGGAAAAATGGAGATATAGCGAACGAGCTGATCATCATACCAGTCTCGCTGTATATCCCAACTTCCAACAACATTTGGTGGTGCTGCAACAATGATGGTTCCCTCAGTGCCATTGAAGGTGGGAGTCACGGTCGCATAGCGCTCTGCGTTTTCTTCAGCATTTGCCCATGGATACTTGTTATAATCCGTATCAATGTTTGCCACGACTTTATATGTGCTGTTTTTCCAGGCGGATTTGCTTGCCATGGCACTGGAAATAGAGAACTTGATCTCATATTGCCCATCCTGACGTTTTGTTACTGAATTCAACGTAATACCATTGGAAGGGGCAAGACAGTATGCAGAGACGTAGTCTGGGTCATTATATGTAATATAGTCATAATACATATAATTACAGTTATTCGCTGTATCACATGCTCGTCCCCATACGGATTTGTCTCCGCTACCACTACTGATATCTAGGGTCCAATTGAACGCTGTATTACAGCCGACATTTGTCCACGATGTGCCATCATTTGAGGCATCACAGTGCGCAAGACCTACATTGTCAGTCGCGAATATTCCCGAAATAGAAACTAGGCCACTCGTGTTGGAAACACTAGCAGCGTTGTTGTTAATATAAAATGGTGCTCCTGAATATGTCGGAGGAGTTCTATCAGGAAGAGTGAGAACTTGAGTTCCTCCTGGACACGTAAAGGAGTAGCTGAATCCTGGATCGTACTCATCGTAGGACTGATTCATGATGAGGAGTCTTTCCGTGGGGGAGTACACATTGGCCTGGTAGTTGAAGTATGTTGTGGGAATGGTCTCATTAATCTGAAAAGACAACGTCTTTCCGTCTGCAGCAACAGTGGTTGGAGGCATATCTTTCCATCCAAAAATTGCCCCGTCGTTGCCTGTTCCAAAGGCAAAAGTCCACGCTACCTGATTGACCGTAACGTTATAGTCTGGATACACATTTTGTTCGAGATAATACTTCATGCGATCATTCATCACCACGTTAATGGTCGTCGAACCATTTGCATTCATGGTGTACGATGCAGTGAAACTTCCATCGGATGGACATCCGCCGTATTGCCACTCGCCAAAGCCACCGGAGGAACGTGGCGAATAGCCTTGCGTCCAAGCGTAGGAGGTTTGCAGGGTCATGGATTGACCAAGCACTGCAAGAAGTAAAGCGAGGAATGTCGTTGAAAGGATTTTTTTCAGATGACGTAAGGCGTTCATGCGGGGAGAAAAATGAGAGTATCGAAGAAGTATACCCTATAATGGCGATTTTTTCCAACCATTGCCCCGGGGACATGAAACACCTTCTTAAATTGACTTGTTTGGGGAGGTTAGTATGGTATCTACGACAGTTTCATTCTTTTTCGGCCCCATATGAGCAAGCAGGGACTCCCAACACAACACGACGATTTTTCACAGTGGTATACGGACGTGGTGCGCCACGCCCAAATGGCGGATTACTCGCCCGTGGCGGGGTGTATGGTGATTAAGCCCTATGGCTATGCGCTGTGGGAGAATATGCAGCGACAGCTTGATACGATGATCAAGGCTGCGGGCGTGCAGAATGCCTACTTCCCATTGTTTATTCCTCAAAGTTATATTTTGAAGGAGGCGCAGCATGTGGAGGGGTTTGCGCCGGAGCTTGCGACGGTGACGCATGTAGGTGAGGAAAAACTGGAGGATCCATTGGTGGTGCGTCCGACTTCGGAGACGATTATGTATGCGACCTTTAAAGACTGGATTCAGAGTTACCGCGATTTGCCGCTCAAAATTAACCAATGGGCGAATGTGGTGCGTATGGAAAAACGCACGCGCCTCTTTTTGCGCACGACGGAGTTTTTATGGCAGGAAGGGCACACATGCCACGCCACGCGTGAAGAGGCGGAGACAGAGGTGCTTCGTGCTATTCGTATGTACGAAGATTTTGCACGGGACTACATGGCCATTCCAGGATATGTGGGGAAGAAGAGCCCAAGCGAAACCTTTGCTGGGGCAGAGTACACGCTGACTATTGAGTGTTTATCGCGCGATATGAAGGCCATTCAGGCTGGAACGTCGCACCACTTGGGGCAAAACTTCGCCAAAGCCTTTGACGTGCAGTTCCAGAGTACGGAGAATACGCAGGAGTTTGTTTGGCAGACCAGCTGGGGCGTTTCGACGCGTCTTGTTGGTGCACTTATCGTGATCCACGGTGACGACAAGGGGCTACAGATGCCGCCGCGTATTGCGCCTATTCAGGTGATCATTGTGCCTATTGCGCGCACTGAAGAAGATAAAGCCCTGGTGGATGCAAAAGTTTCTGAGTTGCAAACCCAGCTCGAAGGGCTTCGTGTTCATGTGGATACACGCGACGGCATGAGTCCTGGAGCGAAGTTTTATGAGTGGGAACTCAAGGGAGTGCCCCTGAAGATAGAAGTGGGACCCCGCGACATAGCAAATGGTGTGGTGGTGCTCGGACGCCGCGATACCGGGGAAAAGGAGCAGGTTTCTTTTGCAGATGTGGGGAGCAAAGTGCGCTCGACGCTCGATGCTGTGCACGAGGCCATGTACGCGCGAGCTCTGGCTTGGCGCGATGAATATACGCACACGGTAGATACCTACGAGGAATTCAAAAAACTTCTCGAAGAGAAGGGCGGTTTCTTTGCACTCCACTGGTGTGGTGATGCAGCGTGCGAGGCATCGATAAAAGAAGAAACCAAAGCAACGACGCGATGCCGTCCACTGAATTTCCCGCAAGAAAAAGGTACCTGCGTCTATTGTGGAAAGGAGAGCGAAGGTCGTATACTTTTTGCAAAAGCGTACTAGGCAGATTTTTTGTCAAATTCCCTGTAACAAAGAACGCTTTCGAACCGTTCTATATTCCGCTGGGTCTTGCATCCTAACGCTTTTTTTATGGCTCGCCAACGACGGTTGTTCTACAAAAACAACACAAAGGAACGGGATAGGCTTTTTGGTGCGGTCGCTCCACTGCGTCCGGGCATGAACAAGCGGACGTTTTGGTGGTCAGTGATGCGCCCCGTTTTGGGCTGGCTTTTGCTTGCCTTATTCGCGGTTTCCTGTGCAGAAATTTTGGATATCAGCATGTTTTACGTGACGAAGCTTGTGGTGGATTATTTCTCAACGGGATCCCCGGAAGCCCTGAACTTTCAGCATGCACTTTTCTTGCTCCTGATTCTTGCAGGAATGGGAGGGTTCACGAGCCTGTTTTGGCGGCTGTCTGGTTTTGCTGCGTCCCATGCGCTTCCTGCGACGTATCAGCGCATGGTACAGTCACTTTTTGCCTATGTAGCGGGGCATAACCCTGGATATTTTTACGACCACTTTGCTGGAGCTCTGGCGACTAAAATTCGTAATGTCGCAGATGGCTATTTTGATTTGCAGGAAGGCATGCTCTTTTCCACCATCGGCATCCTCGTGAGCATTGGTGGTGCTTTTATCATGTTTACCGCCATCCATCCCTACCTCTTGCTGGTCATTCTGTGCTGGATGGTGGCCTTTGCCATCAGCTATCGTGTACTCGGCCCTGGGAAGCGCCATTACAGTAAGGAAGTTTCTCTCCGTGGTTCGCGTAAAACAGGGCACTTGGTGGATGCTATGTCCAATATGCTGACGGTCAGTTTATTTGCACGCCGTGAAAAGGAAGTGCGGAATTTTCGTCACGTGCTCTACGATGAGTTTGATGCAAAACGTGCTTCTTGGAGGTATTCCGATTTGATGGCACTCACAAACACGTTGATTACCCTTACAGCACGCCTTGTCTTGATGACGATAGTTGCCTACCTGTGGTTTGAAAAACAGGCAACAACAGGCGATATTGTTCTCGTTTTCGGGATTGCGGGCACGCTTTCGACGCAGCTACGGCAAATGGCCCAGTTGCTCAATCGTCTCTATTCCGCACTTGGATCCATTGATGAGGGTCTTGAAACCCTGCTTGTACCGCACGGCATTCTGGACGTACCTCACGCGCTGCCCCTTGTCATTACTCGAGGGGAAGTGCGCTTTGACCATGTCTCCTTTGCCTATGCAGGGAGAGCGTCTGTATTGAAGGATTTTACGCTTGTTATTCAACCAGGAGAAAAGGTGGGCCTCGTGGGCAGAAGTGGTGCCGGCAAAACAACACTCATGTCTCTATTGCTGCGGTTCTATGATGTTACCAAGGGGGCAATTCTGATCGATGGGCAAAATATTCGCGACATCACGCAGGAGAGTCTTCGCGACCAGGTGAGCATGGTGCCGCAGGAACCGCTCCTTTTTCATCGGACCATTTTGGAAAATATTCGCTATGGAAAACCGGAGGCGACAAAAGAAGAGGTAGAGTCCGCGGCAAAAAAAGCCCTAGCCCACGACTTTATTCTTGCGCTTCCGGAGGGGTACGACACCAAGGTAGGGGAGCGTGGGGTGAAGCTTTCGGGCGGTCAACGACAGCGCATAGCCATAGCGCGGGCAATCCTCAAAAATGCCCCGATTCTGGTGCTTGATGAAGCCACGGCCAGTCTGGACTCTGAGAGTGAGGTGGCCATTTCCGAGGCTCTCCACAATTTGGTGGAGCAGAAAACGGTGATTGCCATTGCGCACCGGCTCTCGACGCTCCGGGAAATGACGCGCATTCTCGTGATGGATGGCGGTCAAATCATTGAAGATGGCACGCACGATGCGCTCTTGGCTCAGGGGGGTCTCTATGCTTCCCTCTGGGAAACGCAGGCGGGTGGATTTCTGCAGGAAGAGTAGTGATGCTCTTGCAACGGCAGGAGCCTATGGTACATTTGGACCATTACTATGTTTTTCATCCCAAATGAACAAGGCAATTCTTGGAGTAACGCTTACGGCTGCACTTCTTGCAACAACGGGTTGTGTGGGTGCTGCTGACGAATCTTCAAAGATTCAGGCTATGCTTGTAGAGACGATCTGTATGAGCAGCGACGCTGTTGCTTCCATGACGAGTATGGACTTTACGTCCATGTCTGCTGATGAGCTCACAAAGGCACAGGCGGACATCGAAGCGAAGGGGAAGGAGATGCAGGAGAAGATGAAGGACATGCCAAAGAAGTATGGTTTTGAAACAGAGGAGGCCGCTGAAAATGCATTCAAGAAAATTTCCGATAAGGAAGCTTTCCGCAAGACAGTTTCTGATGAGGCAACAAAGAAGTGTAATCCAAAGCCAGAGCTTTTGAATGACATTCTTGCTGAATTGAAGTAATTCGATCTTCCGCAAAGAGAGAGGGGCCTTCGGGTCCCTCTTTTTTATTGGCGCAATGTGTGGTATACTTCGCTGATTAGTTTTCTTCCCATGCTATGAACGATCCCATACTCTCATTATTACACGCTGCCCGCCAAATGGGGGCGTCGGATTTGATTATTGGAAGTCAGGCCTATGCACAGGTGAAGAAACACGGAAAGCTGTATATTCAGGATCAAGTGCCGCCTCTTGAGCCTGAAATCGTGCTGAGATTTTTGGAACTGGTGAGCTATGGCAGTATCCACAATTTTCGTCAGACCCTCATGACGGAAAAAGATCTCGACTTTTCTGTGGAACATCCCCAGTACGGGCGCTTTCGTGTCAACGCATTTTTGACCACGAAGGGGGCCTCCTGCGTGATTCGTTTCATTACGGAGCAAATTCCTACCTTTCGTCAGCTCGAGCTCCCTGAAAAGCAATTTCAGCGTTTTACAGAGTTTCCCAATGGTCTCGTGCTGTTTACGGGTGCCATGGGTAGCGGAAAGAGTACGTCCATGGCGTCAGTTATTGAGTATATAAACCAAACGGCGAGCAAGCACATTATTACCATTGAAGATCCTGTAGAGTATCGCTATACCCTTAAACAGTCGCTTATTCAACAGCGGGAGGTGCCGACGCATTCCAAAAACTTTTTGGCTGCACTTCGTGGGGCAGTGCGAGAATCCGCAGATGTGATTTTATTGGGTGAGCTTCGCGACTTAGAGACCATGTCCATGGCACTGACAGCGGCGGAAACGGGAACCTTGGTCTTTGCATCGCTGCACACGGCCGGAGCAAGCCATGCTGTAGAACGTATTATAGATGCGTTTCCCACGGAGCGGCAGGAACAGATTAAAATTCAACTCTCCCAGATGCTGAGAGCTGTGGTTTGGCAGATGCTTCTTCCGCGAGCAGACGGCAAAGGCGTGGTGCCGGCGGTGGAAATTTTGATGGGTAATTTCGCTCTTGCGAATTTGATACGCAAAGGGAAAACCTTTCAGATTCCAACACTGATTGAGACTTCTGCCCAGGAAGGAATGATCCCTATGCATCATAGTATTGAAAAGCTCCTTGCGGAGGAGCTCATAACGAAAGAGACGGCGCAGAAAGTGTTGAACGAACTCAAGGGTCTCGAGGAAGATATTCCCGAAAACGGGGTTGTCGGTCAGGGCTAGTTTTGGTAGGGTAGGGACATTCCTTATGTACGCCTTCTTATGTCCGACTCCTTGCAAAGTGCTTCCTTCAGTGGTGCAAAATCCACGGGTGATGCAGAAAAAGATTTGGAACGGGCCGAGGAGATGGTGGAAAAAGTGGAGGATATTTTGGCGCGTCAGGAAACAGGAGATATGACACCGCCTCTTGGTGATGACCGGGGAGGTATGGCATTTTATTGTCGGAGCTGCAAAATCAGTGGACCTGTGACTCAGGATGTCGAAGAAGAATTTGACGCCATAGTGTGTACGGAGTGCGGTGGTAAAGTGGCTATCGGAACTGAAATGAGTATTCGCACCTATTTTCATCTTTCCTAAAATATTGCCCATGATTCTTTGTGATAAAGACATTCTCGCAAGTATGGCCTCGGGTGACATAGTCGTTGATCCCTTTGATCAAAAATATCTTCAACCCGCTTCCGTGGATCTGCATCTCGACAAGCATTTTCTGGTTTTTGATACAACACAAAACTTTGTCATAGATCCGAAAAAGCCCATGGATGACATGATGAAAGAAGTGGTCATTACGGAGGATCGGCCATTTGTGCTGCATCCTGGCGAATTTGCTCTAGGTATGATCTACGAGACTACGGGGGTGTCCGATGCCTTTGTGGGGCGTCTGGAAGGGAAGAGCTCTGTGGGTCGTATGGGGGTGATGATTCACGTGACGGCAGGATTTCTGGACCCAGGAAATTCACTCAAAATGACGCTGGAACTGCACAATACAGCGAACATGCCGATTTTGCTCTACTACAAAATGCCCATTGCCCAGATGGCTTTTGAGCGTATGTCGGACACGTGTGATCGTTCCTACGACAAAATGGGGAATGCAAAGTATGTCGGAGATACGAAACCCCGGGCGAGTCAGATGTGGAAGAACTTCTAGAAACGGTGATATACGTGCAAATCGGAGGCTGAATATGATATACTTCTCAGATATATCAACAATTTCATCTCGCCATGGATTTTGCATCTGTTCGATGGTTTACGCGTCCTCTCGCAATTTTCGTGCTTTGTACTCTCCTAATCTCCCTAACGCCCTCCTCAGCGCTTGTTGTGGATAGTACGTTTTCGAATGGCGGAGACTATTCGTACAATGGCTCCGTTATTGAAGTGACTGGAGGTGAAGCGAGGCTCATTGGCACCCCTTTTCAAGATGATGCAGAACCTGGGGAGTTTGGCGCTGGTACAGCATCAAACACGTTTTGGGATGGGATCTCTTCTGCATTGAAACTGCAAACAGTTTCTTCGGGGCTTGGTACATTAACGTCCCGGGTTTTTGATTCGAATGTCACCACAAAACCTTGGACAGGCTTTTCCTGGCTGCCACTTCAAGCCCACGGGAAGGCGCTGCCCAATAATGCAGCGTCTGAGTCGGGCTATACAACGAACGTCAACATGGCCAATAATGTTCTGCTTCTCCACGGTGATGAAAGTTCAGGGACATCGCTTGTCGATAGTTCTGGTCAGGGCAATTCAGCAACGTGTACAAATTGTCCTACACTCGGTTCAACGGGCAAGGTCAATGCAGCACCTTCCTTTAATGGTGTTGATGATCAGGCAAGTATCCCTGACAGTGCTTCCTTAGATCTCAGCAATGCCGCGACCATAGAATCCTGGATCAAGATTGGAGATGCGACTTTTTCCTACCGTCGACCTATCACGCTTGGTAATGCTACTGCTCTTGCTGGGGTCCAGCTCAAAGTGGAGTTTGATGCGAGTAGTTTTAGCTATGCAAATGCACAGGATGAGGGGCAGGATATTCGTTTTACTGATGCAACTGGATCAGTTCTTCCGCACTGGATTGAATTCTGGAATGTTACCGATACAAACCAGGCATGGAACGGCAAAAGTCGTATTTGGGTAAAAATTCCGACGGTGGGAACTTCGGCCATCACAATGCATTATGGAAATACAGACGTGGAATCTACATCAAATGGACAGGATGTCTTTCCACTGTTTGAAAATGCAGAGCATTCACTGGATACGACGGATATCTGGGATTTTATCGACACATCAGGTTCGGGATACAACTCCAATAAGCTCGCGTATTTTTTTGATAAATCTTTTGTCACAAGTGGTTATTTACAACAAACGGCATGGGTCTCGAAGAATATTTATGATGTCACGACGCCGCTGTCTTTTGAAACGTCCATGCGGTTGCAAACGGTTCGTCCGCAGTTATCACCGGTTGAAGCGAGTAATGTGCCAACCTATTGCCAAGGCTTCTATAATGGTGTGGGTACAGGAGCATCCTATGCCTTCTGTTGGCATATAAGTGAAAAGGCAAATAAAGCAGCGCTGACGAGAACAAAAAGTTACACAGCGCACCATAGTTTGAATCCGAATGGATTTGCCTTTACTCAGCCACATTATAGTCAGGCTATCGATGACGATGATCCATGGCTTGCGGGCCAAGAGATTCGTCTTTCGACTTTACTGGATAGAAATACAGAAACGCTCACGGTTTCTTCAGAAGGGGACAACTCAGTCGCTATTACTGATCTCAGCAGCTATAACGAATTCGGGCGCGATGGAAGCAATGTTCTCCAGTTCGATCCAGCAACGCCTGTTGTTTATGGAAGAAATGGAAACTCGTTACCAGGGAATCCGACACAGTATAAGATTTATTGGGGAGGGGACCATTATGCCTATATGCAGTATAACTGGGCCTTCCTGCGCAATGTGGATACGGTCAGTCATACAGTGACAGTTGGTACAGAGGAAACGATAGCAAATGCCGTTCCCTATGCCGGTAGTTGGATGTATGAAAAAACACTCTCTATTAATGGGACAGTGCCAGAAAACGATTTTCAGATTTTTGTTCCGTACACGGTGATTCCAACAGAAAAGTTGCACCAAGGGGCAAATGATGTGCGATTTTATCAGGCAAGTAACGGGCAAGAATTGCCATATTGGAAAGAAGGGGACACGGGTCACCGATGGGTAAAACTGGCCAATAAAGATGAAACGACGCTCATAGTCCGCTATGGAAATCCAGGCGCAAGAGACGTGAAATACAACGGTGAAGATGTCTTTTTACTCTTTGACGAATTTAATGGGCGACATTGTCTTGAGGCGGATACGGTTGATCCAGACTGTATTAACTCGGACGACGGATTAGGAACCACAAAATTTAACATACCAACGGTCAATTCCAATGGACAGTCTCAGGTGCTTTGGACCATTGAAAACCCGCAGACAAATGAAGATCCGGCAACGCCGGGTTCAACAACGACGGATAATGGTTTTACAGCCAAGTTGGAGAACGGACGCCTTGCGCTGCGAGCAAAATTTGCGAATTTTGGATCCTGGTATAAAAGCTTTTGGGAAGAGATACGGTTTACATCTGCTCAAACCTATGCCCCCTCAAATCCTGCCGTGACAGGGCTCGCTATGAATATTAAATCTTCCTTTAATTCAGGACAGCTTGCCTATGCTTGTTGGAGTTTTGGGAATCAATTCGATGCGCCAGCGGTGTCGAGGTCGAATCGTATCGGATTTTGGGTACCCCATGGATCATTTCAAAGCTCGATGCATGTTTTTGATTCCTCAACGAATCCTAATGCGCCGACATACAACACCTTTGAGTGTCCCATGGTGTCTTCGGGAGTGTCGAGTACACAGAATGCGAATAATGGCATTGGCATTACGGCACCTGTCGTTGGGGCGAACGATTTCAACACAGCGTATAGCGAAATCATGGACTTTATCATGGCAAAAGACGGTCTTCGACGCACACGAACGACAAGGGCAGCGGGAGCTGTAGCTGATGCAAATGATGTCGCGCCAGTGACGACGTACCCATCTTTTGTGTCCTTTTCAGGGCCAGGGCGTATCAGTTTCTACATGAATGGTGGCTATAGTTACGATGCAAGTATGCTTATTGATCGAATTACCCTACGAAAAGTTGCGAGCGTGCTTGATGGTGTCCAGCCTTCCGTTTCGGATAATAATGATGAAAAAATTATTGGTGCAGGTAAACATGGTGCCTATGGCTTTGCCTTTACGGGAAACAAAGTGTATGCAAGTTTTGGCGGGATAGATCAGGGGGTGACGCTCGATAGCGGCTGGAACCACATAGCCGCTACGTTTAATGGAAGTATTCTTCGTCTGTATAAGAAGGGTGCCCAGATTGCGACACAGGCGAGTGTGTTCAATATTCCTGATACAGCACAACCTTTAGAAATTGGCGCTGCCAGCGTGGGGACAAGTACCCCCATTCGTCCTGCTGCGCGCGTGTTGCTTGATGAATTTGCGGTCTATGCTCGCGTACTTACGGCAGGAGAGGTGCTGACAAATTATCTTCGTAATGGCTTACAAGTCTTGCTACAACTGCGCAGTTGTGACGATGCTGCCTGTGATACCGAAACCTTTGTGGGTCCTGATGGTACAGCGTCGACCTACTATGATGAATCCAGCAATACGACTTTAAATCCTCCAACGCAAGTTGCGCCGAATATTGGTAGTAATCGCTATGCGCAATATCAGGCGACACTTCGTGGTGACGGAACCTACACGCCTGGTTTACAGCTTGTGCGATTGTTGCCTTCGGCCTATTCAGCACTTGCACCTGTTATTACACAGTCACTTGGGACTGCATTTCAAACGCTCGCGGGTTTTGTACAAACGATGGGAAACGGTAATGAAGGCTCAGTAGAGTATCAGGTCACGAACAACGGAACGACCTGGTATTACTGGAATGGAACCACATGGACACCAGAAACTGGTGCGGGGTATCCCGCGCAAACGAATACTGCAGCGGAGATGCATAGTGGACTGCCGTTTTTCCCGCTACAAGTCGGGACCGGAACGCTGCAATTTCGGGCATTTCTCCTCTCCAATGGCGGACAGTATACAACTCTCGATAATGTACAGCTCACGTATGGGACGACGAATCAGGCGCCCAATGCACCAACAGGGGTGTTTATAAATACTCCAACTGCTGGAGCCCAGACGGCACAAACTAACCCAGTGGGGCTTACCAGTACCTCGGTGGTGGTGAGCGCTCTTACCAGTGATCCGGATTTGGGAGATGTTATCCGTGCTTATCAAGTCGAAGTGGCATCAGATGCAGCGTTTACGAGTGTACTCTATGACAGTGGTGTACAAAACCTGACTATACCTATACTGGCTGGTGGTCGCCTGCAAGATATTGCAATCCCTTCTACAGGGTTGCTTCCTGAAACGACATACTATCTCCGTATCGCAGCAGAAGACGCTGCAGGAAACTTGAGCCCCGTCAGCGCAACATCAACCTTTTCATTAGCGGATACCTCAGCGCCAACACTAGCAAGTACCACACCGATCAACAATACCACAGGTGTCGTAGGTACTCAGGCCATAACCCTGCAGCTGTCGGATGATAAAGCGGGCATTGAAAGTACGACCATCACGGTCGATGTAGGGGCGCAACATGCGATTATCGCAGGTGTGTGTCAGGTGGGATTTTCCTGCTCATTGACCGCTGTCGGCGCTGGGTATACGGTGGTTATTACCCCTGCATCGGCACTAGCCCCTGGCAACGTCGTGGTGACGTGGAGTGCGGATGATAAGGCTGCCATACCAAATACAGGGACGGGGTCCTTTTCGTTCACAGTGGGAAGTGCGGCGCCGGTTATCCCGCTGTATACGGGTGGGGGAGGAGGTGCAGCACAACAGAGTGATCAACAAAATGCATCTTCTTCTGATCAGAGCAGTGTTCAGAATGATCAACAGCCGTCTATTACTGAGGTGCCCGCGGCACGTATACCTTCTTCACAGTTGCCTCCTGTTCTTCAATTTACGGATGCACAAGGCAATATGCGTCAAATTGCGGTCTCAGGTCTATTGCAATCCTTACTGAATCAAACGAGAGGAGCATCTTCTGATGGTGAGGGAATCCATGGCAGCGCACCTGCATCGAATGGCCTATTGGATGCAACGATTGCGACGCTCTCCTCTCTTTTCTTTCCTGAGGTAGGCGGACGCACATCTTCAGTGCCAGCGCTACCCCCTCGTGATAATGGCTCAGGAGCGCCTGCATCCTACGAAGAATCTGTTTGTTCACAGCTGAAGGCTGAGTATTCGTATATTGTCCCCAACGATATTTCCGAAAAGCTTAAAAGTGACATTTCCTTAGTGCAGAAAATTGGCGTGAATTTCTCCAAGGGGCAAAAGGTGCTCGATGTCAATGAACCCGTCACCCGCTCCGAATTGCTCAAGTATCTCTTACAAATTTCTTGTGCAGACTTCTCCTACGATGTCTCTGGAGTGCCTCTGTTTCCAGACGTGTCTGCTGAACATACAAACTTCTTGTATATACAGGTTGGGCGTAAATATAAAATCGTATCTGGCTATCTCCATGATGGGTTATTTCGACCCGATCAGCAGGTCTCAGAAGCGGAAGCGTTAAAAATTATTTTAGAGTTCTTCTCGCAGGAAGATGTGCTGGATGGTGCTCTCGAGGTATTTCCTCTCGATTACCGTCAGTGGTATGGACGATATGTGCGCTTTGCTACAGATAAGGTGGTGCTCCGGGCAGGGGAGTCTTTTGTGCCCGATCAGCGTATTACCTTGAAGGACGTGATCCATCTAATCATTGAGGCACTTCCGTTGCGTGGACGCACGGGGCGATAAAATCTCTTGCTTCCGGGGTATTTCTTCGTATGATGTGCAAGTATAACTCGCATGTAGCTAATAATTCGACATTCATGCCTTCCCTCAACATTGTCTGGCATTGCAAGGACTGCAATCGTATCAACAAAGCAAGTAGAATCGGTCAGCGTGCCGAGAAAAAGATTTCCCTCAAGCTTTTTTGCCGTCAGTGCAAGGGGCACAAGGAGCACAATACCAAGGTGCCAAAGGGAAAGAAATAGTCGAATGGTTTCGTCATGAGAAACAGGTCTTCGGGCCTGTTTTTTTTATGGTGAAATTATTGACATAATGAAAAAAGTATTTATAAAGCAGTATATTTTTTCTTCTCGTAATGGCATCTTCTCCTGAATCTTCTGTAGAACAAATCGCACCTTTTTCCCTTGTGACGACACGCTATGCGGATACGGGAATTGCTATGCTTGCTTCTGATCATCAGTTTCATATAGACTGGAAGCAGCTCAGCAAGCGCCTAGCATCTGCCGTTAGCGTAAAAGAGGGCATGTTGGTGGTGAATCCTGGAGCGAAGGGTATTGGCCTAATGAGGAAAAAGCGATACAATCACGATCTCGAGAGCCCACTCTACAAGTACTCTGCGGTTCCAAATAGTAGAAATGGTACACGCAATGATGTGCGCCTCCTTTTTACAATAGATTCGTCTGCAGCGGAAATTGTCATTCTTCATGCCTACAAAAAACGTGATAATGCTTCCGACTGTCCTGAGCAGGAAATCCTTGCTGCATGCCGCGCTTCTGACGAGCGCTCAGATATAGTTACGGCACATAGCTTCACTCAGGAGATATCAGAGCAAAAGGACGCAACGGGAACAAAAAAAGTCGATGCAGAAGTGAAGCGTCTTCGTGCAGAAATTTTCAAACTCACAAAGGAAAACCATGAGCTGGTCCATCGGCACGAGGAAGATGTGAAGATGATTGCTGCTCTGAAAGCGGAAATTGATGAGGCACTTGCAGTGCTTTGTCGTTCTCCTGAAGAGGAAACCCCTTCTTCCTGTATACGTGTGAATGATCAAGAGGAGGCACGCAGCGATGGCAATGCAGTACGAGAGCCTGAAAAAATGAACAAAACCTTGGGTTCGGCAAGAGCGTTTTACGAGCAGCCCATTTCCGCCTTTGATCGATTTATGAGTAAAATCGAGGCAATACTTCCGTATCCGTTATTTTTAAAACGACGGAAAAAGTGGAAAAAGCTCAGGAAACTTCGCCATCGTTAACAGAGCTAGACAAACAGGGGGAGGCTCGCTACAATACCCCCCGCACAGGCCTATAGTTCAATGGCAGAATACCGGTCTCCAAAACCGTTGATCTCAGTTCGACTCTGGGTAGGCCTGCCATTTATGAATCAGATATGCTATACTGGAGTCATTCTTTAATCATGCAACAGTGGGTATTTCCAATCAAAATCCAGTAACGCATCGCATGCTTAGCTCTGGCCCAAGTACGGCAGGTGTCTCATCGGAAGAGGGCTGGAAAAAGATAAAACAACTAGTGAAGAAATCTCGTGTACACGAGACGTTATTTCGTAAAGGCGACAGAGATCGCTTTGAAGATCTGAAGGAAGTACAAAAGTTTCTTAGTCCAAAGAAGGCCGTACAGTATTAAGCGTTTTAAAGAGTGACGATGACGTTAGTAACCTGAATAAAAAGAACCTTGCAGATGCTGCTCAGGAACTATTAAACACGGGGGAGTATGCAACAAAAGATCTCAATCATGTTGTTGTGGAAAATCAGGAGGATGAGGAGGGCAAGGTGCTTAATTCAGTTCTCACGAAAGATACACTTCCAACGGGAAAATATGAGTCAGATGTAGGTATTTATGAGTGGTCGGCAGGAATTCAGGGAAATAGTATTATTTTTCAACTGAGCCTTCTTGATAGGATAGTGGGAGCAGTGGCGAGGCATGTGTACCGAGTTGATGATAATAGCTTCAAGAGCTTGCGACATAAGGCCAGTGAAGCAGAAGTGTATGACAATGTCATTGCTATGCAGTTGGGAAGCCATTTTGGATACACACCTCGGATACCTCGTCTGATGGAACTATATGGGGGCTATGAGAGTGTCCCATACATTACAGAGTTATTAGATGACTATAAGGATGGTGTACTGCTTGATGATCTTCTTCGTAAAACTGATAGAAGATACTTAGGCAATTTCTCTGCAGAGGAAGGGATTCGTATGGCAGGTGCGCTCGTAAAGGAAATACATAGATGTACAGGGCGGGGGATTGGTGAGTTACTCACCAACGACATTTTATTGCGAGTTGATGTGCAAGAAGATGGTACTTGTGCTTTGAAGGATGCGCGTTTGACACTCCCTGATTCCATCTATGAGGAGCATGTACCTACTATAACTCAGAAATCTATGGATATTGTGGAGTTTTGTTTTTCGTTGTGCAGCGCTGCTCTTTTAAAAAATCTGGATCCTCAAACCTTTCTTCAAGTGTTTTTTGACAGTTATTGCATAAACGATGAATTGCGCAGCGGGGTTCTACAACAGCTTGAGCGTGGCTTTCCTCGGCAGACGTTTCATAACCTAATCAAACTGGGTTTTGACCGTCTGCAGGAAAAGAAGAAACGATTTGAAGACGCTAGAATTGCAATTGTGCGACAGGTGACTCTTTTCAGTTTTGATAATCCGGGGTTTATGGAGGGGTAGACTATTTTGGTACATTCACGTACAGTTCTTCCATGAAAAAACCACATTTTGTCCTCATCAATGGCCGTGGCGGTGTGGGGAAAACCACCACGCTGCATCGACTTTTGGAGCATCCTCCGCAAGGGTGGATATTCTTTGATTTCGATGACGGAAAGTTTCCCCCTCCGAGGGATGGTGAATCGGGGAAAGAGTGGCGTCGGCAGCAACACAACTGGTGGCTGTCTGTGGCAAAAGCATGGCACGGGCAGAACATGCATGTGTGTGTGCTCGGTGTCGGTATTTTCCCCTGGCAGGTGCCCGAGCTGGAGGCGGCACAACATTTTGATGCCGATCAGTTTGCCTACGGTGTTATGACCTGTTCGCCCAAGACGCGTCGAGCCCGTTTGCTGCAGCGAGGCACCACGCAAATTGCCGAGTATGATGAAGAACAAGCGAGAGGCCTTCTCGCCAAAATGAAAGCGCATGGAGCCGTGGAATTCTCCACGGAGGAAAAAACGCCCGAGGAAGTGGCCGAGGACATTCGTGCCTGGCTGAATTCTCTGTCTATGTAATGTATGATGGAAATCCTTCACCCGCTTTCCGGGAGCCATTCTTCCCAGGTCGATCTGGTGCGTATAGGGCAAACTTTCTGGGTTCGTAAGACGGCCTTGCCGCAAGAAATTGCCAATGAACGCGCTTTTGTACACGCTATTTCAAAGGCGGGCCTTATCGCATTACAGGAAAATACGGAGGAAGTGCTCCCACCAAATCAGATTCTGCTGGAGTATGTGCAAGGGAGTCCTGTTTTAGGGGACCATCTCACAGAACAAACTGCTTACGCGTGGGGGAAAATGACTCGAGCCATGCACGCGGTCAAGTTTGCAGAGGCCACTACAATGGATGTAGATGGAACCAAACATACTCTCGATTGGGGTAGTTTTTTGGAGGGGCTCCTTCGCTATGGAGTGAAGCGGCAAAAGAAAAGTGAGGCATTGGTGCCAACTTCGCTTCTTACAGATATGGAAAAACTTCTCCAGACTCTTGTGGAGCAGACGCCTTGTGAGTTTTCGCTCCTTCATGGCGACTATCACTCAAATAATGTGTTGATTCGTGGTGAACAGCTGATCCCTTTTGATAAAGCATCAGATGTTTTTTCGGGCGACGCACTATATGATCTGGGCTTTGTCTTGTTGGATTTTCTGGAATCCTTTGTAACCACGCAAGACCCAAAAGAGCTGATGATGTACGATGCTTTTTGTACTGGGTATGGGGGTCTTTCGGAAGAACAAGGACGCCGCATTGAACAATACGCACGATTGCTCGCTTTTGTGCGGTTTCCTAGCCCATTTCAGCCGAACCTTCTTGAGGTAATCCGGTACCTTGAGGAGAAAGATCGCTGCTAGAGCGTCTTGTACCGTTCCTCGGTTATTTGAATACTTAAGGGCTCAGAAGTCCCCTGATAACTCGCCATGACGGTGTTCCGTAAGCTCGTTGTATAGAGAGACAGATTGTCAATGTCCTCACGCACTCGCAGTTGCATTTGAAGGACATATCCCGTTGGAGTTTTTATGGCAACGCGAGAAGCAATGGTGACTCCATCCGTGTTTTGTTTTGCCGCAAAGCGGTCAACGGTGGTTTCAAGACTGCTCAGCATGTCGTCACGATGGGGTTCCACAACCTCGGTAATGACATCCGTACGAAGGATGCTCATTTCCAGACGCACACCCGCAAGGAGTTCCTTTTCCAGAACGTCCTTGAGGTCGAGGCGATCTGTATTCGTAAGGACTGTATCCGTTGGCGCCTTTAACACGAGGCCAATCTGCAGGGGATTTGTTCCGGCAATTTGCAGTGACTCAATGCCAATACGATTGTCGATACTGCGAAGAAACGTGCTGATAATGTTCCCAAGTTTTTCTTCCAGTGCGAGACGTTTCTCTTTAGCGGAGAGATCATCGGTGATTGTCGTCACGGGAGGAAGAACGCGGATATCCAGTTGGACCATTTTGCCAAGCGTCTCCGAGAGGTGTTTCTCCATATCACGAAGACTCGTATAGGGAACGCGAAAATTGTCCTTCGCTCGCAGGAGCGCCGTGACTTGCAATCGAGTGCCGCTGCCCACACTGACGTTGCGTGTGCTGACACTGTCGGTGACGATGCTGTCGTCGATCATGAGTAGCTGAGTTTCCAGGGTGCTTTTCGCGAGCGACTCCGTGGCATTGGTTTCAAGAATATTGATAAAGGTTGAGGTGAGCGGGAAGGCAAGAAGAATAATGGTCATGCTGCTACCCACCAAACCCACCGTGAGCAATTCATTACTTTTTTTGTTGGTGTTTTCGTGGTGTCCTAAAAACAGAAACACCAGAATACCCGTACAGACAATGGAGCCGACATTGGTCAGAAAGAGAAGAAAGCTTCCGTAGGCGATGTCCATATTGCCGATGGAGAGACCAATGCCTGTGACCGTCATGGGGAGGAGAATAGAAGAGGCGATGGCAACACCAGCAGCGGCGTCCGCAACCTTTTCCCATGATACGATAAACGCCCCCGCAAGCCCGGTGAGCAGAGCAATTAGAAGGTCAAATAAGGTCGGGGAAATGCGGGAAGTGATTTCCGCATTGAGGAGTATAGCCGTGGGACTAAAGGCATAGGTGAGAAGTGCACTGAGACCAATGGCAAAAAGCATGCTGCCTGCGAAAACCAAGGCGCCCTTCACAATCATTTTCGGTTTTCCTGCGACAAGGCCTAAGGTCATCCCGATAAGTGGCCACATCAAGGGTGAAATGAGCATGGAACCTATCGTCACCGTGGACTGATTGGCCATAATACCCAGATGGGCAAGAAGTGTCGACAGCGTGAGTAAAATACAATACTTCACCGTAGGGCGCATTTCTTCACTCACATGCGCCTGCACTTGGCTACGATGGAGGAATGTCGATATGGTTTGAGAAAAATGCATACGAGAGAAATAACTTCCACTCAGTATACCACAGTTTTATCTGTACCGCTGCCCCCGCAAAACGGAAGACCGATGGGGAAGGGTTGCGTGTTCCAAGCAGTAACCAAGAACATCAACCACATACTTGATAATAAGCAGCAGCAGTGGGGCAAAGCCAGCGAGGGCCCCAAATATGATCGCAAGGTGCATCGGGAGAATGCGGCCGTAGGGCAGAATAAAGTAGTAAAAGTTCGTTCTGCGTTCCCACTCTCGTCCATGCAGAAAATTCGAGAGATAGGAAATCCCGTGGGATCCAAAACAGCCCAGGCCAAAAATAAAGGTGCCCACCACGAGGCTTATGGGGTCACTGACAAAAGGTACACCAAAAAAATTCAAGTACGCGCCTGCTACAAGAAAAATCAGGTGCACCAGCATAAACATACCGTAATGGACCGGGAAAAAGTACAACAGGAATCGGTCCGGGTATTTTGCCAGTTTGAGCATGGTAAAAATACCTACGACAAAACTTTCAATCCAAAAACAGAAAAGGAGATCGGGTGCCTGCCATCCGCCGAAAAGGAGACCGAGAAGGGGAATGCTACTGACCAGCAAAAGCGAGATGAGGCCAAGCACAAAACGGATGGAGCGCATAGGGAAGGGTAATTTCGCATAGGAGTATAAGCCCAAGGTTGATGTCGTCAAAACTTTTCCTTCGGACCTGCTCCTTGTGTATACTGGGAGGGTATATTTTCTCAGCCTTCGCGTATGAATACATCGAATCAACCGCCCCTCACGGAAGAAGAGGCACGTGTCATAGAAGGCAAGGGGACGGAAGCACCCTTTTCCGGAAAATACGATGATTTCTTTCAGCAGGGCACTTACCTTTGCCGCAGATGTGGTTCACCGCTGTACCGCTCAAAGGATAAGTTCCGCAGTGGCTGTGGATGGCCGAGTTTTGATGATGCACTGCCAGGGCGCGTGCAGGAAACCCTCGATGCAGATGGCAGACGCACTGAAATTACCTGCAAACATTGCGGCGCCCATCTTGGGCATGTATTTCGAGGTGAGGCACTCACAGAGAAAAATACTCGTCATTGTGTGAACTCTGTCTCAATGACCTTTGTGCCAGAAATCATAGAGGAGGTCGCCCTCGAGCGGGCAACGCTTGGTGGAGGCTGTTTCTGGTGTATTGAAGCAACTCTGCGCATGCTTCGGGGTGTGACGGACGTCATCTCAGGGTATACAGGGGGACATGTCGATCATCCTACCTACGAGCAAGTATCGCGTGGGACGACGGGACATGTGGAAGTGGCACAAATTGTATTTGACCCCGAGCATATTTCCTTTGCGGAACTCCTCCTGGTTTTTTTTACCCTGCATGATCCGACGACTCTCAATCTGCAAGGAAATGACATCGGTGAGCAATATGCATCGGCTATCTTCTATCACTCCGAGGAACAAAAGGCGACAGCGCTTGAGGTAATAGAAAAGCTGACGAAAGAACAGGTGTGGGATGACCCAATTGTGACACGCGTCGAGCCCCTGGGCACTTTTTGGAAGGCAGAGGACTATCATCAGAAGTATATGGAGAAAAACCCCGATCAAGGATATTGCCGCGCAGTCATTGCTCCAAAAGTGGCGAAGATGCGAGCCTTGTGGTCGCACTTTCTCTCCTAGAAATTTCTTATTGCAACTAAGTTGCGAAAGTGATATACATGCGGACGATACTTTTTTCTTCTGTATGAAAATCGCTTTTGTTGGGAAAGGGGGGAGCGGGAAAACAAGTCATGCTGCTTTGTTCACGCATTATCTCCTGCACTCTGGATATGCAGTTTTTGCTTTGGATGGGGATATAAATATGCATTTACCCTCCTTCTTTGGGGTGGACGCAATGGCACATCCCCACCTTGCTCATGTATCGCATGCAGAGCAGATAAAAAAGTTCCTTCGCGGCACAAATGAACGCATCCGTTCTGAGGCGGAAATGAAGAAAACGACACCTCCAGGGAGAGGTTCCAGGTTGCTCTCGTGGCAACTCCTTGACCATCCAGAACTCAGGCATTTGTTTTCATCACCCGACCCTCGTATGCGTCTCGGAGTAGTGGGAACCTATGATACAGAACATATTGGTGCAACGTGTTATCACAACCATCTGAGCATAGCAGAAAACCTGTTATCGCATTTCATGGACCCATCAGCCGTCGTGGTCATGGATATGGTGGCGGGGACAGATGCCTTTGCCTCCTCACTCTTTACGCAATTTGATGTGCTGGTCCTTCAAATTGAACCAACCTTACGTGGTCTGCAGGTGTATCATCAGTATATGGCTCTGGCCGAAGCATCAGGTGTGGCGCAAAGGGTAGTGGTCGTAGGGAATAAAATACGCACGGCGGAACAAGAGTCGTTTATTCGAGAGTCCATACCAGAGGAAATTCTTCTGGGCGTATTGCCGGAACTATCTCTCTTACAGCGTTTCGATATAGATGCAGTAGTACCGCGGCAAGATGAGGTCTTTCACGTCTATGCAAAAATGGGCGAGAGGGTACTTCAAACCTTACATCGATTGCGTCTTAAGCCGAGAGAACATCTGAACAACCTGCAGAAACTTCATGCTCGGTACGCCTCGCAAGCACACGTCATGCGCGCTCACGGTGATTTATCCGGCCAAATAGATCATGACTTTTGCATGCATGAACAGGTCTAACTTTTTTTCCGGCCCCTCATCCCTGCAGGACTTTCTCGATCCCAGCAAGCATGCCCCGGTACCTCTAGTGGAAATTCCCGAAGAACTCCACGGAGTGCACATGCCTGGATTACGCGTGTTCGCAAAAATGATGCAAATGCTTCCCCTCGGGAATGTGAAGTCTGTGCCTGCATTTCATATGCTGAAAGAAGCAAAAGAGAGGGGGCGATGTTCGCCGAACACACAGCTTGTATAGAGCTCTTCAGGAAATACAGTTTTTTCCCTAGCTTTGCTGGCGAAGGCTTTTGGTCTGGGAGATGTGCACGCCTTTGCATCCAAAGAGGTCTCCAAAGGAAAACTGGATATGTTGCGACTTGCCGGCATACATGTGACGTTGCATGAAGAACCGATTTGTCCCAATCCAGATGATCCCAAGAGTGGAATTGTGAAAGCAAGAAGAAAGGGCGGGGAACCAGGATGGCTCAACATGGATCAGTATCAGAACGCTGCCAATCCACGTGGACACAAAGATGTGACTGCGGCGCAAATTTTAGCTCAGCTGGATCATCAGATTGATCTATTTGCTGCAGGGTTGGGGACGACGGGTACAATGGTTGGTACCGCTACAGCTCTGAGAGAAGCAAGGCCAGAGTTACGCACTATCGGTGTTGTGCGGGCTCCGAATAATCCTGTACCGGGCGTTCGTACCCAGGCTCTCTTGTCTCCAACGGGCTTTTCCTATGATAAAACGGTGGACTATCTCGAAGCAGTAGGAACCGTCGATGCTTTTGCGACAAGTCTTAAGATGATTCGTTCTGGTATGCTGGTTGGTCCAAGTTCAGGCTTCGCGCTGGCTGGTCTCAGAGCTTCATTATTGCGGCATAGGCGTCAATGGGAAGATCATATTCGTCAGTACGGTAGACTACATGCTGTCTTTATATGCTGCGATCTGCCCTATCCCTATATCGACGAATATATGCAGTATTTGCCAGAGGTGTATTTTCCACCTGTTCAACATGACATGGAAAATGTGACTTTTCGCAGTAGGGTAAAATTTTCTCCTGATTTTGAGATATCTGCCTCAGAGGCGTTTCGAAGGCTCTATGGAGTGACACCCAAGGAAGGGCAACAACTGGAAGCAAAGGGAGTGTCCTTTTCTTTACAGGACAATGTAGAGATTTGGGACTTCTCCGATGCCAAAAGATTCGCGGAAGTACATGTTCCCTATGCTCTGTGGAAAACCATGGATGACTTGGAAATTGAGGTAGCAAGTGGTCATCCATCGAGAACAATTTTTGTTTTCTGTCCCTACGGTGGCGTTTCTTTGGAGGTAGTTTCTCAGCTGCGAGCAAAGGGAATTAACGCGTTTTCGATTTCCGGAGGTATGTTGTCGTGGTCGAAAGCAGACATGCCCAGAATCAAGTCAGAATTTTGCATGCGGTAATGTTTTGACAAAAACTTGTGATGTCCTGTATTATACACGGATAGATTCTTTCTCATACCCACATGTACGGACACATACAACTCGTTTTATGCGGCTCTTCGCCTGGCCTGGACGGCTCTGGAGGCGACGGACCGCCTCACCAAGGTTCGGCTTAAAAACATCTACACAAAAACTTACATACCCACACACACACCATGAAAAAACGTCCTCGCGCAGGGGTCACCACGATCTCTCGCACCCACACCCTCTCCCAACGGATAACCTATGCCGTTGTTTTACTTGTTATGCTCGTGACAACGGTTATGGGGACCTTCCCCTTCGCACCGAAGTTACCGGCGGCTGATGCGCGTTTCTTAGAAACGCGCATGGTTCCGGGGCAGATGACAACCACTCGAGAAGCCTTTTCGGCAAATCTGATTACGACGGGTATTCATAAAGGAAAAGTCCTGATCGCTGGTGGTTTTGATGGAACGAATTATCTGAATTCCGCAGAACTATATAATCCGCAAGATGGGCGATTTACTCTCTTGTCTGGAGGAGGAAAATCACTTACTACTCCTAGGGCATTTCACAAGACGGTCGCGCTGAGCGACGGCAAAATTCTTTTTGTCGGAGGTCAGAATGCTGCGGGAACAGCAGTGAACACGCTCGAAGTGTACAACCCTGTCTCACAAAACTTTGAGACCTACTATAATCTCCCGACAAATCCTTTGCCAACAATGACAGAGACGGCTAAGAACATGTCTGTGACCAAATATACTGTTGGTGCGGATGATTTTATCGTTATTGCTGGTGGTGAGGATGCGGCGGGTGTTTTGCGCAATAAGGTCTACGTCTATGACGTGACGAATAATGTGCTTACAGAGGCTACAGGAACACTGGCCACTGCCAGAACGGAGCATAATGCGATGTTTTACCCGAATGCAGGAACCCAGGGGCAAATTCTTTTCCTTGGTGGTAAGGGCGGTGCATCCTCCGCACCTCTGAAGTCTATGGAGAAGTTTGATGTGGCAACAAAGGCAGTTTCAACGGTGACACCTACCTTAACGCAGGAGCGTCTTGGTGGGATTGTAATCAATGTGGATACTCCAGCATCTCCTCGTACGCTTGTTGCTGGTGGACAGCGAACGAATACAGGAACCTTAAATACAAGTGCGGATCTGATTACCTTTGCAGGTGGTAACTTTGTGGTGACGGCCTTGGGGACTTCTCTTACGACTGCGCGTCGTGATGCAGTAGCAGTGGTAGGGTATGAAGATTCTGTAAGTACTAGTTCAACGAAAAAGGCATATATATTTGGAGGACGTGACGTGCTGGGGAAGGGAATGCGGGATTTTGAAACGTTCGATGTGACGAGTCTGGCGTTTTCGGCACCGTCTTCTCCTATGCTTACGAATGGACGTTATGCTGCTCGTGGTGTTCTTCTTCCTACGACTTCCGCGGAAGGTGCTGCTGCAAATAATGCACAATTCATGATTTTTGGCGGTAACAGCGATAGTACTACGCGGTTGCGTACGGCGGAGAGTTTTGATATGAAGCGTTTCCAGTATGCTGCCGGTGATATGAAATTTCCTCGCTCCTTTGCTGAAACCTTTGAACTTAACGCAAACCCTGCGTCTCCGAACTATGGAAAATATCTGGTTGTTGGTGGAATTGATGACTCTTCTACAGCGCCAACACCAGGAAATGTCTATACTGGTTTGGAAGTGAAAAAGGTAGAACTGTACAACCCAGTAACGAATGCCTTTGAAGATTTGTGTCCGGCACGGGATGGATCTGGAAATTGTACTGACCCGTCAAAAGAAATGCGTGCGGGCCGCTATGGTTTCACAGCAACGAAAATGCAGGATGGGAAAATCTACTTTATTGGTGGAAAGCGCCAGGGAAACCCAGCGGGATTCTTTGCTAGCCCAGGGTTATTGCCAGCAGCTGAGGCCTTCGAAGTCTTTGATCCTGCGACGGAAACCTTTACAGCTTTAACGCCAAGCGGTTCTGCCTTTACCCCTCGAGCATTTCATGCAGCGATTCCTGTGAGTAGTAACGAGATCTTGCTCTCTGGTGGGTCAACCTTTGGACGAAGTTACTATGCATGTATTTCAGGTGGTTTTGCTGTGATCTACTGTGAAACGGGGATTCTCGGTGACTTAATGGTCTATAATACCCAGACCAACACCCTTCGTACGCTGACTTCGGCAACCGATGCTCGTTATGGTCACAAACTTATTTCTGACGCACTTGGTGATGTCTATGCAATTGGTGGTGGAAGCGCAAACATTTATAAGATTAACGTGACGGCAGATACGGCCACGGTGGTGAGTAGCGCTGGACCGAATCAGGCCTTTGGTGATGTACTGCAGTATGACAATCTTTCCAAGGTGCTTATCTATGGTGGAAATACGACAAATTCTGATGTGACAGGATTTATGAGCGGTGCAACCAGTGTTGGATACCGCATGGCTTTTGGTCCTACGAATCCAGGAATTACAACATCTAAACTCTACACCCTAGGTGCTGCGACAACGACTGCTGGTCCGACCTTCTCGGATTCTATGACAACGCCAAAGTCTCAGCTGCAGAATAACGGGAAATATACCCTGGTTGGGCCTCGTGCTTATACATGGGACCCTGCGGCTCCCAGTACGCTCTCAGCTCCTTTTGCGCTTAAGTCGCAACGTTCTGGATTTGCTATGACGATCTTGTCCGGCCTCGCAAATGCTGTACATGCCATGGGGAAAATTGCAGTCTTTGGTGGAGTGAATTTAACGCAGGATTCTGCAGAAATTTATGACCCTGAAAATCAGACACCTGACAAACCAGTGATTGTCACACCAGCGGCTCTTCAGGAATTCACGAATACTCGTCAGCCACGTTTTGACTTTACAGGAACGGATCGTGAAGGTGATGAACTCATCTATCAGATGGAAATAGTGGAATATCCTACGGGTGTATTCCCGGCCGATGATGCAGTGAATGACCCAGATAATCTCATTTGGAATTTTGATCAGATGCGCGATCCTGCTGGATTCGACGGAATGACGGGATTTGACTCACTCTATTTCGAATCGGGTGCAACAGCAAGCTTTGACTTCTCTCTGCTTTCTAGCTGTGGTCAGGTCTACAACTGTGCACTCCCAAACAACGCATCTGGAAAGGATTATCAGATCCGTGTACGTACCTACGATGCCATTGGTGGAAAGAAATATTCTGCTTGGTCTGACGTCGTGCGTTTCCGTATTAACACGGAAACGAATCCACCAACCAGTACACTTGCAGCCTTCAATCCAACCTACAATGACCCAGCGTTGGTTGATATTCATGGTACGGCGACAGACGACACGGATGTTTCCAAAGTGCGCGTTGCAGTGAAGGATATCACGAATCCAGCTTCTCCACTTTGGTGGAATGGTTCTACGGCTTTCTCTGCTACGGCTGAGCGCTTTGATGACGCCTCTCTCGGTGGAAGTGCTCCAAACCGCACATGGGATTTCAACTCAGGTGCCATGCAGGCAGCAATGCAAACAGGGCATACCTATGAAGTAAAGAGTTTTGCCCTCGATACGTTCTTCAACGTTGAGGCAACGTCCCACACAGCAAGCTTCACTTACGATTCCACATTTGTTCCCGATTCCACGGCTCCCGTTGTTGCCATTACTTCTCCGACTGGTTCTCCAGCTTCTGTTTCTGCAGTGAACTTCTCCGCAAGTGATGCAGGTGGTCTGCCGGCGACTATCGCGGGCAATGTGCAGGTTTCTCTTGAAAAGCAGGGAACCGGATTCTGGGATGGAAGTGCATTCACAAGCCCAACAGAGCTTCGTCAGGATGTAACCACCTTCGATAGTGGTACTGGTCTTGGATCGTACACGCTCTCCCCAGTGCTTTCAGATCCTGGTACCTACGTCATCAAGGTGTATGTGAAGGATACGTCAGGTAATGAGGGAGTAACCACGACAACGATCACGATTCCTGCTCCAAGTAACGGTAATTCGAATACATCCAACGGCAATACCAATGCCGGAAACTCCAATACGAATACAGGAAATACGAATACCAATACAGGCAATGGGAACACGAATGCGACGAACACGAATACGAACACGGGTGCGGGCAATACCAATACCAACACGTCAACGGGTGGAAGTACTGGTGGGTCGACGACTCCTACGGTTTCGATTCTCTCTGTACCAACGCCACAGGTGGTTGTCGTTCCGTCTTCAGGAGGTTCGGGTGGAGGAACGGTCTACTTGCCGACGCCACTCTATCAGAATCAAACGCCTGCTGTCCCAGCGGCAACGACTACGGCGGACATTACGCCTCCAACATCCATGATTTCGTATCCAGCAGATGGAAGTAACGTCATGAGTGTTGCACAGATTCAAGGAACAGCAGTTGATGCTCAGGGTGGTAGCGGTGTCTCCTATGTGGAGGTCGTTGCCTACGATGAGACGGCACGTGGATATTACAACGGTTCTGCCTTCCCAAGTGGAACAAACGATCGTCAGGTTTTCCGTGCAACGATGATGAGTAGTGGTCTGTGGTCACTGCCAATGGCTCCTGCCTTTACGAAGGGTCATCGGTACTCTGTAACCGCAACGGCGGTGGATGCTTCTGGTAATCGCCAGACTATTGCATCACAATCGAACTTTATGTTTGATGGTGAAACGGCTCCTCTGACATCGACAAGCAACGAAAACACAAATGGGGCAACAAATGCTGATGGTAGTACGGTTCCTGTAACGGATCTCAGCGCTCTTCTCGATAAGATGGATGCATTGATTGGCGAAGTTGATGCCTTGTCAAAGCGCCCCGTGTCTGTAACGACAACGACGACGAGAACCTCTGCGCCTGCAGTTTCGACGCCCGTATCGACGACCCCGGTTTCCACGACACAGGTTCCCTCAACCAGTACACCGACGCAGCCTGCCTCAACGGCAACAACGCTCGATGGACTGAAACTTCCAGACTTTGGAGGAATCATGAACTTGGTCACTTCACCCTTTGGTCAGTCTCCAACGGATCCAGCCTATGTTGCTGGTCGTGAGGCATTCCTGAAGGAGAACCCAGGTGTCACCTTGCTTCCTTCCGCGTACGATACCCTTGGTATGCGTGATACGGATAGTGATGGACTTTCCGATGCTCAGGAGCTGGATATGGGAACGGATCCCTTCAAGCGTGACTCTGACGGCGATGGCTTCACGGATGGAGATGAGGTTCTTGCATACAGCACGGATCCTCTTGATCCTAACAGCAAGCCAGGGAAGGGTGTTCTCTTCACCAACTTGCCTGCCGGTATGATTACCAACGACACGAAGCCGATGCTGACGTGTGCTGCAAAACCTGGCGCAAATGTGGCTCTCATTGAGCTCCTTGCAAACGGTGAGCAGAAGATTCTCAACAAGACAACAGCGGATGCTAATGGTCGATGTGTGCTCATTCCAGACGAAGAACTTTCTGCTGGAAAACATACACTCGCCACAGGACTTCTTGATGAAAACGGACGTATCGTCGATATGTCACCTCTTGCTCAGATAGAAATCAATCCTGAACTCGATATTCCAACACCTGTGGTCGAAGAAATTACGATCAAGGATCGTAAGCCGCATGTGTATGGAAAGACGGTGTACGGTACGGCGGTGGTGTCACACTTCCAGAGTATTATTACCTCTTCCTCCATTATTGCGGACACGACCTACGGCGACTTCATTGTGGTTTCTGCTACACCGCTCGAGGTAGGAGAACACAAGGTGTCCCTCTATGCGACCTATCCTGATGGACGACGTAGTAAGACCGTTGTGGTGCCCTTCACGGTTGGTGAGAAGGATGCTTCTTACACAGCGGACGCAGACGGAAAACTTCGTGCAAGTCTTGCGGGGGCTGACGATGCAGGGAATATCTGGTGGGTACTAGGTATGCTTCTCCCCTTGTTGCTTCTTGCAGCAGGTCTCCTCTACATGCTTCTGACGCGAAAAGATACGGTGGCGTATAGCTTGACGAAAGAAGATCTTCTGCAGATGGAAAAGACCATGGTAGGAAATACCTTTGTCTATAGCTCTGATCTTCCTGTCATTAAGCAGGATCTCAGTATGGAATACCTTGCTTTCTTCATCGCACCGATGGAAAATGAAAAGGTTATCGCACTCAGTGAATTCAAGGATGTGAAGGAGGGAACGCTTGGTCTCTTCGGACGCATTATTGAAGAACGCTTCCTGCTTGAAAAAGAAGGGGAAGAGGTGATCTTTGCTCGCGACAGTATTGATGAGAAGGAACTGCATCTCTATAAGATCAGCTATGTCTTCGAACTCATGAGTATTGATCCAAAGCACGTGGAAGCCTTTGACGGTAAGGTGTATCTCCAGAGTCGCAAGATTTTGGATAATGCAGCCTATGTGGAAATGGCCCAGGTGGCGGAGGAAGAGCAGAAAAAGGTAGGAACTCCTGTGATGGAGGAAACGAGCGAGACGAAGTAGTCTTGTAAAGCAAAAACCCCGGTCCTCGGACCGGGGTTTTTTTATTCCAGTTTTCTGTAGCTACTGTAGAGAGGATCTTCCCAAACCGTTCCGTCGAGCATGGTGAGAATTCGTTTGTGCTGGATAGACTTGCCGCGTCGCGTCCCTTTGGCAAAGGTAAAGGAACTGAAGTGTTTGGTGCCGAGCACGAGTACTTTTGCATCGTCCTCCGTCGCGTTGTAGCGTAGGTAGAGCATTATCGGGTGCCCCGTGTTGTTTTTGAATCGCAGGTTAGGGGAGTTTTGATAAACTGTGGCATCAAGGCCCATGTCGCGTCCGTAGAGGCTATTGTAGTAATTGGTGTGTGGGCGCCGTTCGGTGATCTCTAGTCCGGAAAACCACGCACCCCGGAAAATTGCGGTTGCTGTGCCACATAGTCCGCCACCCCAGCCCCATACTTCCTCGCCTTCCACAATGAGCCAGCCATTCACTACATCGTCCATGCCCTTTGCATACATGAGCTTCCAATAGTCAAACTCTTCATCTGGGGCGAGCACCATTTTATGAATATGCTTGAGGGTTGCACGAATGTTGTGTTTCCGATAACTCGGGTTAGTTCTGAAATCGTATTCTCCAACACCAATGATTTCTTTGAGGCCAAGCTGCTGAAATTCTTCGCGTTCTTCCTGGCTAAAGGATGCATCATAATAGAGCGGATGTTCTGCCATAAATGCTTCGAGGTGGCGGAGTCCCACTTCAAGTGCGAGAAGACGACCGATAACAATGGTGTCTTCACTCCGGTGCTTGAGCGATGTGCGAACCTTTCCACGGTCTTGAATACTGGCTCGAAGGCGCCCAATGTGGTCCATTGCCGCATGCACAGCATCGAGCGTTGGGTACGCCTGATCATTAATGGCATCGAGGTTGTCTGGTAGGCGTACTTTTCCTTCGCGTAGGGTGTAATGCCATGAACGCAGGTAGGCATGTTGTGCAAGCAGATACTGCATTTGCTGCGTCGTCACGGGGGTCATGAGTGCACCACTGGGAATGAGTCCAAGGTTTTCTCCCCAGGTCATATAGGCGGTATTCCAGTCGGGGCTTGTGGCCATCTCTTCGGCAACGGAATCCGCCGCCGTATCTGTATAAAAGTGCAGAAGCTTATCGTACATCTTCAGAATTGCAGGCAAACTCACCGGTTGATCAGGCAAAAAATCACCCCCGCTACAGCGTATCGCCTGAGCTTCACACAGTGGAGCTAGCATAGGCAAAAGAGGTGAATTACTGCCCACATCCAAAAAATTGGGTAGTGGAGATGTGTTTGTTTCCCCTGCACGTTCTTTCTCAAAGGCTCGGTAGAGGTAGACGGCAGCATCTGCTCGTGTGAGCACCGCATCAGGCGCCGTCGATCGCAATAGTGTCATCATATCGGCACTGGCGAGGGCGGGCATGCTCCCCAAGAGGCAGGCACTTGTTGCCAGGAAAAGGCAGAATCGAGAAGGAGTGCGCATTAGCCAATAAGATAAAGGTACTGGAGGAGGGTATCGGTCAGGCGACCAAAGAATGTTGCCAGTATGACAAATTTTGTCAGGAGTTCAAGAACGAATACACCAAAGAGAAGAGAAGGGAAAAACCAAGGGAAATTGTTGGTTGGTCTTCGCTCAAGAAGAGTCATAAGGACATGCCATCCAGGAAGAGGTGGGAGGGGGAGGAAACTGGTGATGAGAAGCAAAAGCAGTACGCGAATGATGGTCTCTAAAGCAAGAGCAGCAAGCGGGATCAAAACCACCGCCTTGAGAAGAAGCGTGAGGACAAAACTGACGAGAAGCAGGCTCGCAGCAGGGACGAGAAGTAAAAGTACAGCATTGACCTTTTGGCTTCGCCCCGGCTCTTCTCCTTTCTGATAGGTGATCGGAATCCAGGGTACGCCTGTGAGTACCAAGGAGAGGAGTGGAAGAAAATGTCGTGCGTAGTCTCGTAAAGTAACGGGCAAAAAGCTCCCTTTGGAGCCATGGCCCAAAACATCGCTGAGTCGCATAAATACCTGACTAAAGAGCATAGTGCCGAGGGTATACCCGAGCCCCATAGCTGCCAATTGAATGAAAAAGTCAAGCATAAGATGAAAAAAAGTCTTGCATACCCACGAAAAAAACTTACATTGAGACACAACTATGTCTAGTCTTGGGTGTATTGTGTCTTTTCACACCGAAGCATGGTCCATTGTTGTCATAATCTTGTTATTTGTAAACGTTTCCTTTCCCTATGGCTAAAGTATGCGAATTGTGTAGCAAAAGAACACAGGTTGGAAATAACCGAAGTCACTCGAATCGAGCAACGAAGCGTAAGTTTCTTCCCAACATTTTTAAGAAGCGTTTGTTTAGCACTGCTATGCAAATGTTTGTCACACTGAAGGTGTGCAGTCGTTGTATTAAAACCGTCGCTAAGCAGTCGGCAGCGAAGTAAACTTCGAACATGTTTGAGGTGTGAGGTTCCCAAAGCACTCTAACCCCCCTTTGCGATATGCCACAAAAACCTGCAGCAAAAAAAGCAACATCTGCTTCCGCTCCCGCAAAAAAAACTGCCCCAGCGAAAAAGACGACAACAAAGGCCTTGGCTACCGCAACAACTACTCTGAAGCTCCCCTACGAGCCGACGAAAGTTGTTGATGGTCGCCATTTTTTCACGCCAGAAGGACGACCTTTTGCCTATCCAGACCTTTTGGAAGTGCAAACGGACTCCTATCGATGGTTTATGGAAGAGGGAATTCGTGAACTCTTCAACGAGATTTCCCCAATTACGGACGTTTCCGGTAAGAAAATTGAACTGTTCTTTAAGGAGTATGAACTCGAGCGTCCCCGCTACAGTGTTCAAGAGGTGAAACTCAAGAATCTCAACTATGAAGCTGCACTCAAGGTGCACGTTCAGATGGTCAACAAGGAAACGGGTGAAATTAAGGAGCAGGATGTGTTCCTTGGTGGAATTCCCCTCATGACAGAACGGGGAACATTTGTGATTAACGGAATTGAACGTGTTGTCGTGAACCAGATTGTGCGTTCACAGGGTGTGTTCTTCACGGACAACCCTCAGGCCCACGGGAAATATATGGCGAAAATCATTCCGAAGCGCGGCGCATGGCTGGAAATTGAGGTCGACAAGAAGGGCATCATGAATGTGAAAATCGACCGAAAGCGTAAGCTTCCTATTACGACACTACTTCGTGCTTTTGGTTTCAAGAAGGATGCGGAGATTTTGGAATTGTTTGCCGATATGAATCTCGATGCGGAGGATGATTTCATTACAAAGACTCTGGAGAAAGACACCGTGAAGACGGAGAACGAAGCATATCAAGCGATTTACAAGCGTATCCGCCCTGGAGATCTTGCAACACCTGAGAACGCAAAGAACCTCATTGAATCCATGTTCTTCGACATTAAGAAGTATGACATGGGAACGGTAGCTCGCTACAAGATTAACAAGAAGTTCAAGCTCGATGTGCCATACGAGAAGGAATTCCGTATTTTGATGAAGGAGGACCTTGTGCGCGCAATTCGTCATTTGATCAAAATTCACACGGGTGAATCCCGCATTGACGATATTGACCACCTTGCAAATCGCCGTGTGCGATCTGTTGGTGAGCTCGTGCAAAACAAGTTCCGTGTTGGATTGATGCGTACAGAGCGTATCGTTCGCGACCGTCTCTCCGTGATGGATATTGAAACGGTAACGCCAACGCAGCTGGTGAACTCTCGTCCGTTGACGGCAGCGCTGAAGGAATTCTTTACGAGTTCTCAGCTCTCCCAGTTTATGGATCAAACCAACCCACTTTCTGAGCTGGAGCACAAGCGTCGTATCAGTGCCCTCGGGCCTGGAGGACTTTCCAGAGAGCGTGCAAGTTTTGAAGTACGTGATCTTCACACGTCCCACTATGGCCGTATCTGCCCGATTGCGACACCGGAAGGTCCGAATATTGGACTTGTTGTCCACTTGGCTTCCTATGCAAAGGTGAATCCTTTTGGCTTCATTGAGACGCCCTATCGTGTTGTGCGCCAATTTGCACTCAACGACGGGAAGGATGCAATTCACCGCACGCTTCGTATCGATCTTGAAGGAGCAAAGGGGAAAGTGCTCTTTGAAAAGGGAACAGTCATTGATGCAAAACTTGCAGAAAAACTGAAAAAAGAGTGGAAGGAAGAGCGTATTCCTGTCCGTGCGTACATCACGGATGATGTGGAATATTTTGATGCAGAGCAGG
>Ga0210046_1000523_pt1 | contig 36304 bp, 49 predicted proteins | sample CryGeyCG2114_250_FD_185461 | JGI IMG/M metagenome (GOLD analysis project Ga0210046, IMG submission 185461) | Groundwater microbial communities from aquifer - Crystal Geyser CG18_big_fil_WC_8/21/14_2.50 (SPAdes) (version 2) | ecosystem: Environmental > Aquatic > Deep subsurface > Groundwater ...
CGCTTTGATTAATCAACAACTTATTAAGAGTTATTTGTCTTGGAAAAGTTTTTAGAAAATATAAAAATAAACTTTGAAAATGGACTTGGTCATCTATTATTAACTTTGAATTATCTAAAACCCGAATTAAATTGGTGGCTTCATCAAGTAAAGGCTTTGATACAATAATAATCTCTTGTTTTTGTTTTACTGCGTCTTTTAGATCAACAATCTCTTGGTCAATTTTAAACCTATAAAAAAAAACCATTATTATTACTGTCTGAGTAATTACTAGTATATATCTAAGATAATTCAGACCAAAATAAATAACCTTGTCTAACCAGTTTTTTTCTTTTGGTAACAGTAGGTTAATTTTATATTTCATGATTTTTTCTTAAGTTTCAAAAACCGAGAAACACGTGATTTTAATCTTGCTGCTTTATTTTTATGAATTATTTTTCTTTTACTCGCTTTATCAATTATCGAGTTTAATTTTTTTTGTGTAACTTTTGCAACTTTTCCTTTTTTCATGTCTTTAAACATTGATTTAATTGATCGGCGATATTTGTCGTTTTGTTTAGTTTTGTTTAAATCTTTTCTCTGTTTTTTTTTGGCTGATTTTATATTTGGCATATTGGAAACACCTCCTTTTGATAAATTATTTTATAAGTTATTGGTCCCGACGTAACGTCGTGATCATTACAGGCTCTTATTAAGTTGTAATATCATTGTTTACTAAAAGTTTAGAGACTATAATCTTTACTAAACAAACTTTCCCCATATTTTCCTGATAATTTTAATTCCACCATAATATTCCCTTCAACAGTGTGATAGATACATGTTCCAGATGAACATGTTCCCAAATCTCTTTCCAAAACAAAATCTGATTCGTTTTTCTTAAGCTCGATTGTTCCAATTATTCCTTGTAGACCTTGTTGCTTAGTTTGATATGATAAAGAATATTCAATACTCTCTGTACTCTTTGGAATACCGAACATAGTTAATTTAATTTTTTTATTATTATTCATTCCAACTAAATCAACTTTAAAAGAGCTATCCAGTGTAGGGAATGGTTTTTCGCTAACAACAGATGGTGTTGGTTTAATATTATTGATAGCTTTGTTATTATTGAGTCTTACGATAATCAAAATGGAGGTTATCAAAATTAATAATGCGACGATAATTAACGCTATTTTTTTATTTTTCATAATAATTTTATATAATTTTTATAAAATTAAAAATTTTAAAAATTGGAACTCTTTCCTGCTTCATACTATCACGTTCACGTATCGTAATTGTTTTATCTTCGAGAGATTTATAATCAACTGTAATACAATATGGAGTTCCGATTTCGTCTTGTCGACGATACATTTTTCCAATATTTCCGCTATCATCAAATTCGCAATGATATTTATTTTTACATTCTAAATATACTTGACGTGCAAAATCATATAACTTTTTATCTTTTTGAAGCGGAAAAACAGCAATCTTTACTGGAGCGATGCTTGGGTGTAGTTTCAAAAAAACCCTTGGTTTTCCATTAACAACATCCTCGCGATATGCATCGGATAGAATTATTCCAGTCAAACGAGATAAACCAAAAGTTGGTTCAATTACATGAGGAACGATTTTTTCGTGAGTTTTTGGGTCTGTATAATTTAAGTCCTTGCCAGAATGCTTCATGTGATTTTTTAAATCATAGTCTGTACGATAAGCCAAACCAAACATTTCCATCCAACCGTGTAAATATTTATACTCAATATCCATTGTTTTTGTTGAATAGAAAGAACGTTCAAATTCCTCATGTTCTCGCCATCTCAAATTATCTTTTGAAATACCAAGGTCTAGTGCAAATGTCCATAGTGTATCTTGCCAATATTTATATACCTTTTCCCATTCTTCTTTTCTAATAAAATATTCAAACTCCATTAAATCAAACTCCAATGTACGATGAACGGCATTACCCATGGTTATTTCGTTACGGAATGCCTTACCTTGTTGAGCTATCCCAAAAGGAAGGCGAACACGCATGGCATCAAGAATGTTTTTAAAATTAATAAAAATACCTTGAGCGATTTCACCACGCAAATACACAGCTGATTTTTCACCTTCAATTATTCCAATATTGGTAGTAAATAAAAGATTAAACGTTCGAACGTTAGTCAAATCCCTATCTCCACATTTAGGACATTTCAGCTTATTGTCAACTATTATCTTTGTCATTTCCTCAATTTTTAAACCTTCGACCTTCATCCCTTTTAATTGACTCTCAATCAAGTGATCGGCACGAGTACGATTATGACATTTCTTACAATCTACCATTGCATCGTTGAACCCGGAAATATGACCAGAGGCTTTCCAAACTAATGGACTTTGCAAAATTGCCGCGTCAATTGCAACCATATCGTCTCTATCTAAAACAAATGTTTTCCACCATAAATCTCTCAGATTATTTTTCAAGAGTGTTCCATAATGTCCAAAATCCCAACAGTTTGCTAAACCGCCATAAATGTCCGAAGACGGGAAATAAAAGCCTCTCCGCTTACAAAGCGCTGTAATCTTATCCATAATTTAGATTATATACTAACTTGAGGTACTTTTTCACTGATAATTTGTTCAATTTCCGTTATTAAACCATTAATATCGTTTGCTTCTGAAGGATAACCTAAAATATTAACAATGTTTTTTAAAGCTTGATGTAAGAAGTTATTTGAAAAACGTATTTCTTTTGAAAATTTAATGATAAAAGAGATTACCTCCTTAAAGACTTCGTTTTCTCGCTGTGCCTCTGGAAGTAAACGGTCAAGAATAAAAAAAAGTAAATAAAGCTGTTCAATTTGCTCTGATCGTTGTTTTATTGAGGATAATGCACTTATTAGTTGCGCTGTTTGAAGATAAAAAGCGTTATTATGTTGATTAATTTGAATCTTTATTAAGTTTCCGGTTTGAAGATTAGGTAGGCGTTTTGAAGTTATTTTTCTTATTCCTTTTGCAAAAATATTTATTTTTCCAATTTCTTCTGTAAATATTGTAAATTGAAGATCGCTTCGAAGAAGTTGACGTTTTCGCAGTACAATACCTGTAGTTGTAATTACCCTATTCATAATATAACACTTTCCATCTTTGGATCTAAACTACTTTCAAGAATAAAAAGATCTTCATTATGGCTATTAACGCCAATAAACTCAGCTTCTTTTTTTAAAATTTTCTCAAATGATCTGCAATAAATACAGCCATTTTGATGTGGACATTTGAATATCTTTAATTGCCTTGCTGTTTTGATCTGTTTTGCAATTGCTAATATTTTATCTTGCACTTGATCGAAGTCAGGCAGAGAAATTGATTTTGGTTCGTTCTGACTATTAATATACCAATAACTTATTTTCGTAATTGGTCGTGATTGACAGTTTCTTGCTAATAAGCCGTATATCCCCAACTGTAACGAATCTTTTTCTTCTTCATTTTTACTAGTTTTAAAATCTATAATATGAATTGAGTCAGTCTCTTTTATATACTCCATCCAATCTATCTTTCCGCATAATATGATATTTGCCTCATTAGACAACCAATAAAACGGTAAATCCGACTTTATTTTAACCGCCGGATTTAAAATTACACCTGGTTTTTTCATTAAGCGATTAAGCATATCTTTACCCCTTTGTAAATAACTTAGTTCAACGTTTGAGGTTAAAAATCCTCCTCGTCTTCCTGAATATTTTGACCAAACACTATCTAGGTATATTACTGGTGATTGGCTCATCCGCTTTTCTTTTGGTTGATATGATAACCAGTCAATCACTTCGTGAATAGCTTGTCCAAGTGTTAATGCAGGTGTAACAATCTTTACCTTATGCCCGGTAGTTGGATCACGATAAACGTTTTTTAAAAAATAAGCACGTGGACAGTGAAGAAAATCATTAATAGACGTATACGACACCCATAAAGCAGAATATTTATCGTTTCCCATAAAATTTTATGTGTTGAATTCTTATTTCTTGGCTTCAATATCTTTTTCTAACAACCCGTCGTAAATAGTTTTACCGTCAATCTCAACCTTAAGCTTACCTTTTTGTGCGCCTGGTTGTTTTTGTACTAGGATACTATATTTGTCTAATTTTATTGCTTTTGGAAGACGATATTTGATAATCACTTTAGCAATACCTTCAGGATTAACTTTTAAAAATCCACCAAATACAGTTTTTCCAAGTTCTTCATAAGTCTTAACTTTCATCTCAGAACCCTGAAAATCGATCAAAGTTGATCCGCGAGGTACATAAACTCTAATCCAATTCCGCAGTTGAGCGTTCAAACACAGTCCTCCACGTTCCAAATTACAATCTGAGGCCGGATAAGGATTGCGGAACTCAACCGTTAATTCTTTTTCAATTGAATCTCCTTGTGTTTTGGCTTTTGATATAAGCGATTCTGTTACAAATAGATTTGACTTTGCTCCGGCGAAATTTACATTATTGACATGAAGATAATCGTTATTATATTCTTTTATTCTTCCGGCATAGTTAAGTTTCTCAATTGATTTTTGAACTTCACTATCAGTAAAGTTTAATAAAATATGCTTTTCTTCTAAATTTCTAAGCATTGTTTGTGCAAGAGTGCCCCAATATTTTGATGGTGAAAAACCAATGGCTTTATAAAATAATGCATACATCAAATCTCCCAAAATCCCCTTGCGATCTTCTTTAACATACCCAACCGGTCGATCGATTTCGTCTAGCAGTTTATAGATTACTTGAGGGCAGTTACAACGCTTGTCAATATCTGCTGAAAAACGAATGCCACGCACTTCAGTATCACCGAAAATTGACAGCATATCGACTAATATTTTTGTATCGATTGCAATTATTCCGTCGTACTCAATCTTGATGTTACTCTTTTGATAAAGACTGTCAAATAACTTCACTGACTCTGCGAAATCAGGAGAAAGATTACTATCACGGATATAAAATTGACTCACGCCTTTGTGATAAGTAAGAATATCATCTGGTGCCGCCGGATGATTTGCAATTGAAGCATCTAAACTATAAATATCATTTGATCTTTCAATTCGCATTTTCCCATCTTTTATTCGAAAGATTGCATATGCGGTCAAAAAGCCTCCAGTTGCTCTTTTTTCTTTGTCATTTTGAAATAATAATAAATATATTTGTTCTTTATCTTTTCCTAAAATTACCGGAAGTTTCTTTAAAAATGGTTTTGCCTCAACAAACATTGAGGCAAGTCCTGTGAACTGTTCTTTTGCATTAACTAATCTTTCTCTTACAACCGTTTTGCCAATTTTTTCTGGATAACGATTAGTATCAATGGTATTAATTCTATCTTCAGCGTTCTTTATATCTTCAGAGATTATGTCAATCTTTTGAAGCATCTTATCCAGAGTTAATACTGCGGTCTGTAAACGATCTTCAGCCGACTTTTCAACAAAAGAAGCTTCTCCCTTTTTAAATCCAATTAAATCTGCATATGGGGCAATTGCAACCACAGTATCTTTAGCTGCTTTTAATAGATAATCGCCAGCGATGATTCCGTTTTGAAAGTCTTTAACTTGAGGAACAAATTCTAACCAAGCGATTGATTGCGTTTCTTTTTTAAATTCTTTATATTTTGAAGTTATCTCATCTATTTGTTTTTTAATTAAATCAATATTATTTTTCTTAAATACTGCTTTTAGTTGTTGGCTTGAAGCCATTAATATTTGTCCTTTAGCCTTAATTTTTAGATAAGGTTGGTATACTTTAAAATATCCCAAACCAACAAGAACTATAATTAATACGAAAAAAACTAAAATAATTTTTTTAAACATAGTTTATTTCAATTGGAATTAATAATTCTTAATTCAAAATTCTGAATTCTAAATTCTTTTATATCGCTCCCTTTCCTGTTAACATTACCAAAGGAGTTTTGATAATTATTTTTATATCTTTCATCAATGATAATTTATCAACATAGGTTGCGTCAATAGCAATCCGCTTATCAAAATTAATTTCTGATCGTCCGGAAACTTGCCATAAACCTGTTATCCCTGGTTTAACTGATAATACGCGCTGAACCAATTTTTTTGTTTTTGGATATTGTTTTGATTGATGATCCAGTTCGTCCGGATAATATGCCCGAGGACCAACCAAACTCATCTCACCTCGTAGAACGTTAATTAATTGCGGTATTTCATCAATTGAGTGTTTTCGAAGTATTTTTCCAATCGATGTAATACGAGGATCTTTTTTTAATTTATAGCTACCTTTTTTGTATTGACTATAAAGATCTTTTAATTTTGGATCTTCGCGCAGCATTTGATGGGCATTTACGATCATTGAACGAAATTTATACATTTTAAACTTTTTTCCATCTTTTCCAACTCTTTCAGGAACGTCTGCAAAAACAGGTCCTGGACTATTTAGTTTAATTGCGACCACAGATATAAAACATATCGGAGAGAATATTAGTAAAAGAATGATTGCTCCAAGATAATCAACAAGATATTTAGTAAAACGAAGATAGTTTTGACCAGAAAATATGTTCATATAATTTTAAGTGAGTTTTTCGTTCTCCGTACCCTCAAAGTTTTCAACAATCTTTTTAATTTTTGGCACCGATTCTTTTTTTGCAATTAGAAGCACATCATTAGTATTAACAATAATATGTTCATCGAGATCAATTCCTACCACGAGTTTTTTATCCTCATAATTATAAATTAATGAGTCGCGAACATGTTCTAGATAAACTTTTCCACGAATAACATTTTCGTATGGAAATGTTTCAAGAGCCTCTTTTAACGCTTCCCATGCACCAATATCACTCCAACCAATATCTTCTACGATTACTTGTGCATCTTTTTTATCTAGATTTTCCAAAATCGCATTATCGAAAGAGATTGATTCAACTTGACCGTAATGTTTTTCTAGATTTGTCAAGTAACTTATCTTTCCATAATATTGTAAAATTTTCATTGTATTGTTAAAAACTATTGGGGAAAAACGTTGATATAGTTTCATAATAAAATCAGGTGTAGTAACAAAATATCCCAGGTTCCATGTATAGTTATTAGTTTTTATAAATTTATTGGCAGTTGTTTGATCGGGTCGATATTTAAACCCTTTAAATTCATAAAAACTAATACGTTCGGACTCATGTAATCTTTTTCCAACATGAATATAGCCAAGATTTACGCTTGCAAAACGAGGTTTATGACTTATAAAAATAATTTTATTTGGTGATTTCTTAATCTCGTTACCCGCAGTTATTAATATTTTTTTAAAAAACGCAATTTGTTTTACTAAATGATCACTCCAAAGAATCGCGATTGGTTCATGGGGAAATTTTTTATGAAGAATCCCAACAACAAGTGCAATTGCCGGCCCAATATCTTTTTTTTCCGGTTCAAAAATAAAATTATCAGTCGGAATTTGCGGTAGTTGTTCTCTTACGATTTTATCGTAGGCGATATTAGTTGAAATATAAATGTCTTCGGGAGAAAAATCCGGAGTTAAACGGTCAATAGCAAGTTGTAAAGTTGATTTATCACCAATTAATTTATCAAATTGTTTTGGTGATTTTTTACGAGACAAAGGCCACATTCTTGTTCCTGTCCCTCCGGCAAAAATTATTGCTTTCATAATAGATAAGTTATTAGTTAATAGTTACTAGATATTGGTGTTAATTGATTAATAAAATTATTTTTAAAATTATCAAGAGCGTATTTGTCAAAACCCTTTATCCCCATCTCTTTTAAATTTTGCTTTAATACCTGTTTAATTTTATCATATTTTTCCAAAGCTTGCTTTAAACTCATAGCATCTTGTACCATAAAAAAAATTCCTGTCTTATTAGGAATAATTGTCTCTGTTGTTCCCCCTTTTCCATACGCGATTACTGGACATCCAAAAAATTGCGCTTCCAAGGAAACATACCCAAAATCCTCTTCTTGTGGCATAATTAAGCCTTCTGCCTGACTATATAAAAGCGCCAACTCTTGGTCAGTAATATCTGACATGAATTTGATATTTAACTTTGCCTGCTGTTTTAATTTACCCAGTTGACTCCCTTTTCCTACGATAAATAGACTTTTCCCTGTTTGATTAAAAACTTCAACTGCTAAATCAACCCTTTTATAAGGCTCCAAACGTGACACAACTAAATAAAACTTTTTACTTTTGAGTTGCACTTTTAACTTTTCACTTTTAACTTTTAACTTAATATCATTCCAATAATTAATATCAAACCCCAGATATATAATTTGCGCCTCCCGATTATAAAATTGTTTGCACCGATCCGCTACTGTTTGAGAAATAGCAATTATTTTATCCGGTCGTTGGGCAGCAATATAGTCCCAATTTTTTATCTTATTAAAATAAGGTTTACCTAACAATCTTTGCCAACCGGTTAAATACTGTTTGGGATATAACCACAAATAACGGGTTGGAGTTAGTAAATAGCAGATATGTAGAGTGTCTGGTTTAGTAATTACTGCCTTAGCAAAGGATGAGGTAACTGATATCACCACACCATATTCATTGAAATTAAACGATTCAAAAGCGTAAGGATATAAAGGAAATGATAGCTTACGGTTTTTTTTGATAAAATCCGGCAAGTTTTGAATAAATGACGTTTTTATTTTAAAATTCTTTGCCCAACCGGCCTTATCATAATCAATGTAAGATGTAAAAAAATCCGCATCGGGAAACATTTCGTGAAAAGCTAGCAGAATTCTCTCCACCCCTCCCCAACTATCAATCCAATCATATACAATGGCGATTTTTTTTTGACTTGACATATGAATATAGTATCCATTAAAATTTAACTAATACTTCATTTAGAGTAATCCGCTTAATGAGACGTGCGAAGTTCGCACTTCCTTAAGTGGATAGTTTGAGCGGATTGCTTCGAGTGAAGTATTTTTTATTACATATATTTTATTCAAGGATTCTTTTAATAATCTTTTCTTTTCTTGGCAAAAAAAGAACTCCAATAACCATTTTCCTCGAATCCACATTTTTGGTTCGTTTTACCATACTCATTTATTTTTTTGTCCTTTTAATAATTTAGTCACTTCACGGTCAAAATCTGAAAGATAGTTTTTATCTTGTTCAGTTCGATACTTTTCGTATTCAGCTTCTGCTTTTTCTTTTGCATCTTCTGCCGATATTTTTCCCTTATGTTGAAGTATTGGGTATTCAGTCATATTAAGAAATTTGTTTAAAAAGCTGACCCAGTCTTTCATATTTGTCACAATGCCCCGTTTTGCTCTTGTTTCTGCAAGTTCTAAGTATGCGGAAACAATACGGTTTAACTCATTAATATATTTTTCACTTAGGTAGTTTTTGGCAATAAGAGTGTCGCTTTTAAGTATTTGTCCTTTCGGTGCGTTTTTCCATGTGGTTAGCCCCATAAATGCCTTTTTTGCATTTGATTTCGAATATATAATCTCCGCAGCCGTCTGTCCCGTTATAGCAAAGTGTAGTTTATTTTGAACAGTGGCAAAAAATCCCTTGGTAATATCTGCGTCTTTATCATAATCCGCAGAAAGGGCATAGATATCAGTAATTTTTTGATAAAATCTTCGCTCACTTGTTCGTATCTGTCGAATTCGTTCGAGCAATTCTTCAAAATAATCCTGTCCAAAATACTGGATTTGTTTAAGTCGTTCATCGTCCATAGTAAAACCTTTAATGATGAATTCTTGTAGTATTTTAGTAGCCCAAATACGAAATTGAGTGGCTCTTTTACTGTTTACTCTATACCCCACGGCAATTATGGCATCAAGAGAGTAGTATTGGGTTTGATATGTTTTTCCATCAGATGCAGTTGTCAAGAATTCCTTGACTACTGAAGATTCTATTAATTCCTTCTCAAAAAAAATATTCTTTAGATGTAAGCTGACATTTTGTTTTGTAGTATCAAAAAGCTCTGCGATTATTTTTTGGGTAAGCCATAGCGTATCATTTGCAAAAAAAACGTCAATATTTACTTTGCCCTCAGCAGTTTTAAATATTACAAAATTGTTAAATTTTTGAAGCTGATTTTTTTGTTTCATAAATTTTAATTTTATAGGTATATAATTTCAGATGCAATGTAAGGCTTACTTTCATTGCCGAGTTTATCAATAGCAATATTTGTTTTAGACCATTTCAGTTCTTGCGAAAATTTATGTTTCGTGAATATTTTTTTAAGTCAACATTCCCTAATCTTAACTCATCGCAGTATATGTTGTATTGAGTGATTTGTTTATTCATATTTACATAAGAATTTTCTCAACTTCTGGATAAAATTTATCAATCCGCTCTTGAATTTCAATAGTCAGCTTTAATGAAGTAATTACTTGGCAAAAGCGTCTGACTTCTTCAAGTGATAAGGTTCTTGATTTTCTGTCTTTTAACCATTTGTTTAAAACTTTGTATCCGCCAATATAGTAATTGTATATATTGGAAGCAACAGGTGTAAAATATTGTTCGGAGTTAATATAAAGTCTTTCATCCGTATATTTAATTTCTTTAACAACATTATCTCCTTGACCAATGAATTTTGAAGTAGGATTATTCAACTCTGGTGTCTTCAAAAGATGAAGATTACTTAAATTTTCACCAATACTACTGATCGATTTAAAAAGCTCAATATTTTTAGTAAACGGAATTTTTGGAAAATCAATTTTTAGAAACTCTTGATATTTTTGCCTATAAATATTGGAATATAATATGGCGTAAATATAATAAAAAACCGCCTCCGCGGATCTAATTTTTTGATATTCTATTGGTAGATTCGTCCAGTTAATATTAGAAGTTTTGTTTGTCTTACTGTTAAATAATTCTTTTCTTTCTCCAATAGGATAAATAAATAAAGGAAAAACATATGTCTGGTACCCAGTTAAATGTTTATCAGATAGTTCATTTGAAATATATACTTCGTTATAATACTTGTTTATTGAAGTATTACTAATAACAATAGATAAGTTGTTATCTAAAAAATTATCCATTATTATTTTTCGAGATCTTTGGAGAATTTTGTTATTATATATCGTATATCTTTGATCAAATGGTCGATAGAAATATTTTTTTATTTGTTTTTCTATATCAATCGCTTGCAATTCCTCCCACCATATTTCTATTAGCTCTTTATTAACTCCTTCATGTTCCATTGTCAATTTAAATAATTCTTTATCTTTGATTGATAATTTTCTGAAAAGGGTTTCCTTATTGAAATTAACTAAAACATCATCCTTACCTGTTGCGATCCCTGCGTTATATTTATTAAATATATCTTTTAATGAAATAAATTTGTCATAATTTTCCTGTTGGCTAAAATCTTTTTTTACAAAAAAGTGTTGTGGTTGTTTCGGAGAAAGCAAACTAAACTCCGTATTTTCAATTGAGTGATTAGTTAAAAAATTATATTTTTCTTCCCGCAATCCCCATAGATCAAAATATTTTATATATTTTAATAATTTCTCTCCTTTAACAAGAATGATGATACTAACTCCTTGTTGAATGTCAAAAACATTTTCATCTTTGGTGCCTTGAGGTGTTTTTTCTTGTCTTTTTGATGAACCGTGAAGATTGACAATATAAATTTGATTAAAATCTTCCATTAATTTTCTTCGCATATCACGATGAATAATTCCGTCTAAATAAGAATTGTTCGTGATCATCGCCACTATTCCCGTACCAGCTTGCTTAATCTTCCAATGAGCAAAAGCAATAAATTTAATATAATCATCGGACAAGGGTTGAATGTTTCTTTCTTCTTTTCTCACCAGTTCTTTATAAGATTCATAAACGCTGTTTATTTCATTATCCTTTTCAATTTTATTTGAGGAACTAACTGAGTATGGTGGATTTCCAAGCACAACCATTATTTTTTTATTCTTTTTGATTTTGTTAGCTTGTTGCGATTCGTCTGCAATCGCATCATACAAAGGTAATTCTGTGAAGGCTAATTCTTTCATTTCCAAAGTATTTGTTAAAAATAATTTAAACCTATCATCATCCTTCATCCTATATCCAAACTCTTCGAGCAGGAGAAAAATTTTAAGATGGCCAATTGCATAAGGCGCCATCATCAACTCAAAAGCGTAAAAATTTTCTAAAATATTTTCTTTTATTAAACTAGCAATATTACCATCACCGTATTTTTCTTTATAACCGGAAATTGCCAGTTTAATTGCTTCTGCTGGAAAGGTTAAAGTTCCCGCAGCCGGATCAAGTACGGTCACGGAATTTGAAGCAAAACCATCTGGTTTATCAAACTTCTTTTTTAATAAATAATCAACTGTTTTAACAATATATTTAACAACTGATTCCGGAGTATAATAAACGCCTCTCTTTGCTCTTTCTTTTTTATCATAATGTGATAAAAACGTTTCGTAAAAATGGATAATCGGATCTGTTCCCTTGTTTTCATGATAAAAACGATGAATAATTTTCCCAACATCAGTTGCAGCTAATATTTCGGTAATATCATCGATGACTTTCATTGAAATCGGTAAATCAGGAGCAGAAACAAATTGGAAAACCTTTCTTAAAATTCCAATTGTATGTGGAATATATTTAACTGCTGATTCTCTGTGAAAATCTTTTTCTTCTGCTCTTGTTCTGGCTACAAAAAGACCATACGTAATTGTTTGAGCAAAGAGATCAGCAAATTGACTAATGGTTAAAGATGAAATTAAATAATCCTTAAACGTTTTATAAAAACCTTCAAGCATTTGAATTCCCTGAATATTATCTTCAATTTTCAATTCATTTATTAATTGATCTCTTAAAAAACCTGTTCTTTTGGCTAATTCAATTGCTAATTGCTTTGCAGTTGTTATTTTTGAGACAGAAAATGAAAAAAACTGTTCCATTAGTGCAATAAAGTCAACTTCGTTTTCCACTGGTGGGAGTGAATCCAACTTTTCTATCAAAAAATGTCTGCCTATTGTTATTGTTTTTACCATTTCTCCATTTCGATAAAGACGGAATTCAAAAAAGTTAGTCAATATTAAATTAGGAAATATTTCGCGGTATCTTTTTAACTGTTCGGAGTTTTCAATTTCATCCAGATTGATTGTGTTTAATGATTTCGCTTCGAAATAGCCAGTTATTTTTTGTCGACTAGCCCAAACTCTAAAGTCAGGATTACCACCTTCTGTTTTTTTAGGTAATACCGTTACATCAAATTTTTTACCTTTTTTATGAATGTAGCTTTTTATCAATTCTTCTAAAGCAGAATAATAGCTTTCTTCTCGAGCATCACCTCTTTTATAACTATTAAAAATATTTTTGATATATTCCTGAAGCATAGATATATTCTAACTGAAAAATAATTATTTATATGACCTTATAAATTTTATTTTACCGTATAAAAACTTCCTCTTGTCTTTCCGATTTTTATAATCAAATTTTGCTTTGCAAGCTGTTGTAAATCATATCGTAGTGTTCTTTTTGGTATTTGTAAAAAACGGCGATGTAAAAAATCAAACGAAACCGTTCTGTGTTCTTTGATAATTAAAAATAGTTCTTCTTGACGTGGTGGAAGGTAAGTTTTATTATTCTGATTGATCTCATTTATTACATTCTGTTTCACCAACTCTTCAGACTCATTAAAGGCTTTCAACATAAATAGTAGATAGGCGCTTGGTTCTCTCATTCCTACATCTAAATAATAGTAATAATCTTCTTTATGTTGATCAATATATTCCTCAAACGGAATGTTAATATTAAAATCAGAACCCTTAATTAATAAAATTGTTGAAACTAACAAACGTCCAACCCGACCATTACCATCCATAAATGGATGAACTTTTTCAAAAACAAGATGACCAATTAATGCGGTGATTATGGTAAACTTTTCGTCATTGGAATTAATGAAATTAATTAATTGATTAATCAATCCGTTTACTTTGTTTGGTGGCGGAGGAAGATATACGGCTACTCCAGCTTGATTAAATATTGCGCTCATTTCACGTCTAAAATAACCCTCTTCCGGTGAAAGCTGGTCCATTATCTTTTGATGTAGAGATAAAATTATCTCTGCTGTTAATTTTGACTGTTTATTCAGTCTTTTATTTATATATTGTATTGCTTGAAATATGTTGATTACTTCTTTTTTATCTTTGTTGTCTTCTGATTTTTCCACATTCTGCCAACTTAAAGAATTACCTTCTATTCGGGCAGAATATAATGAACTTTTTAATAAGCTTATTCTCTGGATTTTGGAAATTATTTCTGGTTTTGGATTTAAGGATTGGAGAAGTTGCTTATTGGAATCTATTTTAGAAATCAATTCTAACATTTCCGGTGTAATTAAATAAGGAGGCGGAATAATCATACGATTATTTTACCAGAAGTTTTTCAAAATCTTGCCAAATGTTGCCCAATCTTGCCGAATAAAAAATTTAGTTAAGTTGTACAATCGATTAAACGATTGTACGTTATTTAAAATATTTATTAAAAAATACTAAAGTCGCTTTTGCTGCTTGATCAAATTCTTGTTTTTTATGAAAACCATGTTTTGCTTCTTTTATTGTCACTAAACTTTCTGAATTATTTATGTACATTTTTGAGTCTTCGTATGGAACTTTTGTGTCTTTGTCACCATGTATTATTATCTTTGGAATATTTATCTTAACAATTTCTTCATAGGGTCGGAAAATCACCATTTCCTCAAATAATTTTCTGCCTAAAATAAAATTACGCTTACCTAATGTAGTCCACCTTTGTGTTTGAATATCATTTCTTATATGTGTTTTTCGCGCGGCAATCCATGGCAAAGTTGGATTTAAAAAACAATGATCATAGTTTAAAACTGGATTCCATAAACAAAGCGCTTGTAGTTTCTCTTGATTTTTCGCAGTATAAAGAGCAGAAATTCCACCTCCAAAACTAGCTCCAAGTAGTCCTATTTGACAGTATTGTTGTTTTACAAGATTAATGGCTGCTGTAAGGTCAGACAATTCACCACTAAGAGTCATGTCAACTGATTTTCCTCCACTTTTCCCATGTCCGCGAAAATCAAATCGAAAAACCGCAAAACCATTCTCAACTAATTGATCTGCCAACTGAACAAATACGCCAGATTCGTCTTTATTAACAGTAATTCCATGAGCTAAGACTACTGCTTTATTTGTTTTACTCTTTGGTAAATGCCAAACGCCAACTAATTTTGTTCCATCTTTTGATTTAAAAGTAATTCTCTTCATTTTGTTATATAAATAAATGATCCACCTTTGTCCATCCGGGTTTTGAAATAACCCTAACCCAAGTTTCCTTTCCTTCAGCTTCATGAACTTGATTAGGTTTTATCGTTATCTTTTCTCCTGTATTTAATACAGTGATATTTCCATCAATATTTAAAGTCAAAATACCTCTAATCACCTCATAAGTTTCAGTGGTTTTTATGTGTTTATGTGGATGTGTTTTATCAATCACTGCAATTGCCACACTGTAGTTTGGATGACTTGCTGTAGGTTCAACTTCGCATAAAATTTCCGTTGGAAAATTTTTAGAATTAATAATAATTTTCCTATTAGGGTATTGTTTTGAAAGACTTTGAAGTATATTTTTTAAATCCATACCACTAATTATAAAATTAGTTGATAATAAATACAAATACTTTAGTTAATTAATTAACTAAAGTACATTATAAAAATTTATTTTAAGGTGAAAGGGTGATAGAATTATTTCGCCTGAGTAGACTAATGATCACGTTGGCGTTCGTTACGGTTTGTCACGCGACGAAGAGTTTCAGACAGAACTTTTTTTCTCATTCTTAAACTAATTGGAGTCACTTCTAAAAGCTCATCTTCGGCTATGAAATCTAAACACTGTTCTAGACTCATTTTGGTAGCCGGAGTAAGACCTGCAGACACACCTTCACCAGCTGAACGATTATTTGTCAATTGTTTAGCTTTGCACACATTAACTTCAATATCCTGTTCCCGGCTAGAAACTCCAACCACCATACCTTCATACATTTCTTCACCAATACCTACGAATAAAGTTCCGCGTTCTTGAGCATTCACTAAGCCATAAGTTAAAGATGTACCGGGTTTTGTAGAAACCAACGCTCCATTACGTAGCGACTCCATTTTCACTCCTTTTGGTTCATATCCTAAAAAATATGTGTTCATAATTGCTGTTCCTCGTGTGTTGGTTAACATCGTACTACGAATTCCCAATAAATTCTGACTGGAGATTTTATACGTCAAACGGACATTGTTATTATCATCTGTCACCATATCTTGCATTATCCCCTTGCGTTTTCCAATTTCTTGGCTCACTTGACCAACAAAATCCTTATGCACATCAATCGTCACTTCCTCATATGGTTCGCAAACTTCTCCATCAATTGTTTTATAGATCACGTGCGGTTTGGAAATCTGCATTTCAAACCCTTCTCGACGCATGGTCTCAATTAAAATTGCTAGATGCAATTCCCCTCTTCCATAAACCACAAAACTAACACCCTCATCATCCGGTTCAATCCGCAATCCCAAATTAGTTTCTTTTTCTTTTAAAAGACGTTCTTTTATCTGACGAGAGGTACAATATTTACCTTCACGACCGGAAAATGGGCTAGTATTTGGACCGATTGTCACTTTGATTGTAGGTTCTTCAACTTTAATCATTGGTAAACTTTCTGGAAATTTTGGATCGGTGATTGTCTGTCCGATTGTTAATTCAGGAATACCAGCAATTGCAATAATATCTCCTGCTGTTACTTTATCTACTTCGGTTTTATTTAAACCTGAATAAGTATAAAGTTTTTGTACCCGATAACTACCAATTGCTTTGTCGTTATCGACTAAAACAATCGCATCTCCTTTGTTTAAACTACCTCGTGTCACCTTACCAATACAAAGCTTTCCAACATAATCATCATAATCAAGTGTAGAGATAAGCATTTGAAAAGGTTTTTCCTGATTTATTGCAACATTAGGGAATTCCTGCATAATTGTGTCTAATAAGGGTACCAGGTTACCTGGAGTATCAATAGTATAAATTTCCGGTAATTTATAGAAAGCTTTGCCATCACGACCAACTGCATAAAGTGTTGTAAACTGCAAAGATGAATCGTCATCAGCCAACTCTAAAAATAAGTTTTCAACTTGATTAATAACTTCAACCGGTCGTGCATCTTTTTTATCAATTTTATTAATAACTAAAATTATTTGTAAGCTGTTTAGTAAGGCTTTTTTTAAAACAAATTTTGTTTGAGGAAGCGGACCTTCAGCTGCATCAACCAATAAAATTGCACCACTAGCCATATTGATTGTTCTTTCCACCTCACCGCCAAAATCTGCATGTCCCGGAGTATCAATAATATTAATTTTAGTATCTTTATAAAAGACTGCGGTATTTTTAGCAAGAATCGTAATCCCTTTTTCACGCTCTAAATCATTAGAATCCATTATTAAAGTCTCGGACATTTCTTTTTGATTGTCACGAAAAGCATGCGTTTGTTTTAATAGCGCGTCAACTAAGGTCGTTTTTCCATGGTCAACGTGGGCGATAATGACAATGTTGCGAATTTGCATAAAAATATGTTATCAAGTTTATAAAGTGACAAGTTTTTAAAGTTTAAATAATGATATAACTTTATAACTTTACAAACTTTATGAACTTTATTAACTAAAAGCATTAAATAAGTGAAGTTAAAAAGAATATTGTATTATACCAAAAAACTATGGAAATTACTGTTCAATAATTGAAACTGATAAGACCTTGACTGGATTAATTGGTTTTGAACCTTCACCAGATTGTTCAACCGGAGCTTCAGCAATTTTATCAACCACCTCAATTCCCTTAACAACTTGACCAAAAATCACATAATTTTTAGGCAAATCGTAATCTTTGTGCATGATAAAAAACTGGCTTCCATTGGTATTGGGTCCGGCATTGGCCATAGCAATAGTGCCTCTTGTATACTCTCCGTTAAAAGGTTCATCTTCAAATTTATATCCCGGACCGCCTGTTCCATCCCCCTTTGGATCTCCACCTTGTATCATAAATCCTTTAATTACACGATGAAAAATTGTATTTTTATAAAAACCTTTTTTTGATAACTTAACAAAATTATTAACTGTAATTGGAGTTTCTTTGGCGTTTAATTTTACAGTAATTTCTCCTTCTGAAGTTTTAATCACCGCCTGATAGGTTTTTTTCATATCGATTTCTATGGCTGAATTTATATTTTTTGTTACAGTTGGTTCACCCCGTAACCCTTGTGCATCACTCGAAACATCATCGCTATCATTGCGTAATGAATTTTCATTTTTCTCTGGATTTGCATCTAAAGTATTTTGGTTACGGGATAAAGGTGTTTTTAACTTTGAATCATTTATGTTGGCTATTTGACTTGGCTGCAATAAAACAAAAACTAAAATAATAATTATTACAAATAAAATCCCAACTATAACAAGAGCTGTTTTATTGCTCATAATCATGGATTAAATTTATTTTTCCTGACTAATCGATAGCTTGGAATGATCTGTAAAACTTCTCCCTTGTCATCTTCAATCGTTGTTGCATTACTCACTTTTTGATATTCGCGCAGGTAATCTGATAATGCTTCTTGAGAAACTTTGATCTCATCTCTAATTTGTTTGATTTTCGTAACAAGTAGTTCTATCGCTGGTTGTTTAACTATTCTTTCTTTAATTACTGCTGTCTCTCGATTAAGTTTTTTTACTTTATCATTTTGTTGAGAATATGTTGCGTCGTTACTAAACGCCTCATTATACATTTGTTTCTGCATCTTCATATCTTCTTTTAGCTTATTGAGATCTGCCAGATATCGTTTTATAATTGTTGTTAGCTCTACCATTGTCATGGTAGATTGGTTTGTGGAAGAATCATTATTGTTCATAGTTAATTAATATACAGAATTTTTTTGTAAATTACCAGAGTTTTTTTTGCCATTTCCAAAAATGAAAAGCGGATCATGTTATTATATTTTATTTTTTGCTTATCTTGCTTGATAAATTCACTTATTTTCTCTGCCATTTCATTAATATTGTTTGGATCAAAAGATATATTTTGATTTTCCATTAATTCCTGAAAAACAGGAATATTACTGGCAATAATTGGCAAATCGAAATGCATTGCTTCAACAATAGGTAAACCAAATCCTTCCGAGTGCGATGGATGAATTAGTGCAACTGCGTTTTTATAGGCAAACGTCAAATCTTGTATAGTCGCGTTATCAAAAAGTTTGATTCTATCTTCTTGATTCTTTGCTTTAATTAAGTTCAAAATTCGATTGGAAAAATGATCGTGAGGACCTATCAATAATAGTTTAACTTGCGTCTTTACGATTGAAAAAGCTCTTATTAAATTTTCTACATTTTTATGAGGATAAAAATTACCTACATAAATCATAAATTTGCCCTGAAACAGTGGATTATCTTGTTGTTTTGCGTCAGTTTTACAAAATAGTAGTTCTTGGTTAATTCCTTCGTAAATAGATGTAATTTCTTCATTCTTAATATTTTTATATATTGATAAGATTTGATCTTTTACTGCAATGGTTGGAGTAATTACATGTTCAGAGTTATATATTTGCGACTTAAGTACGTAACAAAATACTTTGTGTTTGATCCAATAAATTATAGGGTTTTTCGTGGAAGCTTTTCCGGTTTTAAATAACAAGGGTGTTATATCGTGCACTGTTGCAATATATGGTTTTTTGTACAGAATCGGATAACTAAAATATGTAAAATGCATTAAATCTAAGCGATCTGACATTAACTGCCAATAAAACTGCCACTGCTCAGCAAAGCTATGCCAAGGAGCGTTTGTATAACGAATTATAAAATTATCGGGAAATTCTATCTTTTTTTTATCTTGAGGCCGGATATATAAATAATATTGATTCTCTTTATCGAGATGGCCAATTTCTGAAATTAAATTACGAAGATACACACCCACACCGGTTTGATAATATAAACGAGCGTCAATTCCGATTTTTTTCATGATAGTTTCTTTTTCAAATCAATGATTAAATAAACAAACCAGTTAATTATTGGAGAGTTGTTTTTGGCATAATTTTTTTTATAGAATATCAACATCGCCTCAAAAAATGCCGGCTTACGAAAGCCACTTTGATGCTTTAAATGTAACACTTGATATTTTGGATAAAAAATAAAGTCATAACCTACTTGCTTTATTCGAAATGACAAATCCAAATCTTCTCCATACATAAAGAATAATTCATCAAAACCATTTAATTTATCCATCAGATCTTTTCTTGTTAAAAAGAATGCTCCGCTTCCAGAACCAATTTTATGAATTTTCTTTAAATCTTTACCGATCATATGATAACCTCCAAAAATACCTCCTAGTTTTTCTAGTTTTAAAAAGTAACAAAATGAGTTCCAGATATTTGGAAATCCACGATGACAAGCTGGATCCATATGTCCGTTTCCAAGACGAACATCAACTGTCAATGCTCCAACTTTTTGATTTTGATCTAAATATCTCAGTAATTCCGGGAAATTTACATTTTGACAAATTACATCTGAATTTAAAAATAAAACATATTTGCCAGATACCACAGTTAGGGCTTGATTATTTGCTTTACCAAAGCCAATATTGTGCTTGTTTTTAATAAACTTAATTTTGAGATTATTATGAATATCTTTAATTTTAAGTTTTTCTATCAAATCAACCGAGCCATCAACTGAACCATTATCAACAACAATGAGTTCGTAGATTATGTTTGATGAATAATTACGAAGATTCTTTAAAAGCGACTCTAAACACTGTTTCGTCAAAGCTTTAGTATTGAAAGAGACGACAATGACAGAAAGATCAACCATATGGCTAAATTATAGCATAAGAAACTTATCGCTTTGGAGATTGTTTGACACGACGGGCTTTGCCACCAGTTCCCACTTTTCGACGTTCGCGAGTACGAGCATCGCGAGTGAACATTTTTTGCTTTTTCAAAAGTGAATGATAAGCAACTTTATCAACCTTATCCAATGCACGAGCAAAAGCATGAATAATGGCTTCAATTTGACCTTTTTTCCCACCACCTCTAACATTAATTGTAACGATAAAACGATCTTCACAGTTTGTCATTTTTAAGGGTTGGAGATAACGGGCGCGATCAACTAAATTTGGAAATACTTCTGTAATTAATTTTTTACCAACATATATTTCTCCCTTTTTCATTTTAATACCTTGTTTTGTGATCGAACCCTCTTTTCCAACAATACATAAACGCACTGAAGCAACAGACTCTTTCCGTCTACCAACTGCTTGATAATATTCCAGTGCCTTAGTTTTTTTAGTTGTGGTTGCCATAAGTTGATAATTTATAATAATTTATATTCTTTAAGTAGTTGATTTGAATATGTATGACTTGCATCATTAAAAACGAATAATCTTGCTAATCTTCGCTTTCTTAATTTATTTTTTGGTAACATTCCGGTCACTGCATGTCGTATTAATGCATCAGGATTTCTTTTCAAAAGTCTTTCATAATTAGTTCGACGCAATCCTCCCGGATATCCGGAAAAAAACGTATACTGTTTTTGCTTGGCTTTTTTTCCTGTGATAACAACCTTTCCTGCATTTATTATCACAACATTATCTCCCATATCTAAATTCGTAGTATAATTTGTTTTATGCTTGCCTTGTAACAACCTGGCAATTTCTGAGACTGCTCTTCCAAGAATCTTACCCTCAAGATTAATCAAATGCCAGTTTCGTTTAATTTCATCTACAGATATTGATTTAGTTGTTTTAGTTAAGTTAACCATAATATTATTTTTTCTCTATCTTTTTAACCTTTTCCGTTTCTGTTTTTTTCGCGATTTTGACAGCTTTAACTTCGTCATTAAAGTCAATAACAATTGGTTCAACCCACTGCATTCTAACCATCTGCACTCCATCAGAAATTCGTTCATTAAGTTTATTTATAGACACATAACCACCCTGACGTTTTTGAAATACTTTTCCCACCTGTTGATATACTTTTTTAACTAATTTTTCGGAGTGAAAATACCGCAATAAAATGTTCTTATTTGCTTCGTTTTCGACTTTTGTTTTTTCAACGACTTTTTCAATTAAACGTTTTAACTGCTTAACTTTTGCGTTTGTTGTTGTAATCTTTCCATAATGAAAAAAGTTATATACTGATTTCTTCATTAAAGAACGATTTGCGTCATGTCCAAATTTGAATTTCGGTTTTCTCATTTTTTATTAAGTTCTTTTCAATTACTAAACAGTTTGTACGTTTGTGAATTCAACTCCAATTTTCCTTAACTCTTCATCAATTAATATGATTGATTTTTTTCCTAAACCCTTTAATCCAATTAATTTTTCTCGTCCGGTTTTTACTAAGTCAGCCACAGTCTCAATGTTTTCTCTTAGTAAAGCATTAACAACACGGGAGGGTAGATTTAATTCGTCAATAATAATTTCATATAGTTTTTTGTCAACCGCTTCTTTATCTTTTGCCTGTTGTTTAACAAGGTCAACTTCTTGAACATCATCAGCTCCTGATAATAAATGTGCAAATTGTGCTGATAAAATCGAAGCTGCGTCTTTTATTGCTTTTTCTGCTGTAACGCTTCCATCAGTTTCAACACTCAAAATCAGGCGATCATAATTACTTTTCTTACCCACTCGTGCTTCCTCAACTTTAAAATTTACATTTTTTATCGGTGAAAAAAAAGAGTCAACTGCAATATAATCTGCTTTTGGAGTTTTTTCTTCGGATGGTATATACCCGTAGCCAGTTTCAATCAATAAGCTAATTTCTAACTTACCTTTATCGTCAGTAATTTCTCCAATATAAATATCTGGGTTAACAACAGATAGATCTCCTTTAAAATTTTTTCCCTTAATTATCTGTGCACCTTTTAAATCGATACTCACTTCATAACTACCATCTGCCGGAACTTCAAAACGCAGCTGTTTAAGATTTAATACCAAATCTAGAACAGATTCTTTTATTCCTTTAATCGTTGTAAAAAGATGAGAAACGCCACTAATTTTTACATAACTTACAGATGAACCTTTTATTGATGATAATAAAGTTCGGCGAAGTGCATTTCCAAATGTTTGACCAAAACTTGGAAGTAAGGGTCCAATTACAAATTGTGATACATTGCCGTTTTGGCTTTTTTTAGTACGAAATTCAGGTTTTAACATAAAAATATATAATTAATAAATTAAGAAGCTGTTTAAAAATTATAACAACAACTTCATAAGAGCATGTAATAATCCCAACGTTACGTCGGAATAAACATGCTCTAACGCGAATAAAATTCGATCACTAAACGTAAATTAAATTGATTTTCAATTAATTCACTGGTTGTTTCCCCATTTAACTTTCCAACTGCTCCTTTACGTAACAACCATGTTGGTAAAATCAAATCTTTATTACCCACGGCTTTTTCAATCGCTGGAATTTTGGTAGTTGAATTTTTTGCAAATTCAATTTGATCACCAATCTTAACAACATATGATGGTGAACCAACGGATTTGCCATTAACCTTAATATGATGATGCGTAACCAATTGTCGAGCAGATGCTCGAGTTGGTGTCATTCCGAGTCGATAAACAATATTGTCTAATCTTTTTTCTAACGCTTGACATAAAAATAAACCCGTGTTCCCTGTTTTCCGCACAGCTTTCTTAAAATAATTTTTCATTTGACTCTCGGTAAGCCCAAAATAAAATCGTAATTTTTGTTTTTCTCGTAGTTGCTTTCCATGGTCAGAGACTTTTCTTCGACCTTTTGTTCCGTGTTGCCCAGGTAAGATATTTATTTTTTTCAACAATGATGCTTGGGCTTTTGAACCTGGAGTTTTCAATCCAAGATCAATACCTTCGCGTCTGGAAATTCGATTTTTTGGACCCGTGTATCTCATAATTTTGTTAATTCTAAATTCTATTTATACTCGTCTAACCTTTGGTGGTCTAACTCCGTTGTGTGGAATTGGCGTTATATCAATCAAACGATTAACTTCAACTTCGGCTGCTTTAATCGCACGCAATGAAGCCTCACGACCTGGACCAATCCCTTTGACAAAAACATCAACAACTTGTAAGCCATTTTCTGCAATTGCCTTTTTTAATCCAGTTTCTGTAACAACTGTAGCCGCATGTGGCGTTGACTTTCTCGTTCCTGAAAATCCATACATTCCTGCTGAACTAACAACGATTGGTTTTCCTTTTTCATCTGTAATAGTTATAAGTGTATTATTAAACGTTGCAACCACATAAATTCTTCCATTTTTTATTATTCTTTTATTTTTACTTTTTTTCATATTATCATTAGAAAAAATTATTTAGTTTTTGTCGGTGGTGCTTCAGCTCCTGTTTTATTTTGATCAAGCTTTGCCCAAACTTCTTTCTTTAATGCTCCCACTGTCTTTCTCTTACCACGTTTTGTACGAGCGTTACTTTTAGTCCGTTGTCCATGTACTGGTAAACCTTTAATATGCCTTGTTCCTTTGTAACATCCTATTTCTTTAAGTCGCTTAATATTCTCGTTTATTATCTCACGCAAATCTCCCTCAGTTTTGTAATTTTTATCAATTATATTGGTCAGTTTTTTAATTTCTTCCTCTGTTAAGGCTTTTACTCTGGTTTCAGCTTTTACACTTGCTTGCTGCAATATTTTTTTTCCGTTACTCCAACCGATCCCGTAAATGAGGGTTAGAGCATAATCAATTCGTCTTTCATCCGGTAATGTAATTCCCAATATTCTCACCATATTTATTTTATGATTCTAAATTCTGAATTCTAAACTCTAAATTCTATTCATCCCTGTCGCTGCTTATGTTTAGGATTTGGACAAATAATATATAAGTTACCTTTACGTTTAACAATTTTACATTTTGCGCAAATTTTTTTTACTGATGCTTGTACTTTCATAGTTATCTTCGATAAATAATTCTACCCCGATTAAGATCGTAAGGGGTTAGTTCTATTTGAACTTGGTCACCTGGTAAAATCTTAATATAATTTTTTCTCATTTTTCCAGATAAATAGGTCAATATAACCTTTTCCGAATTTGCCAGCTTGACTTTGAATAAGGTATTAGGCAAGTTCTCAATCACCTCACCCTCAACCAAAATCACATTTGTTTTCATGAAACTCCTATTTTACCAGTAATTATGTTAAAATCAAAGCGCTATTTTCATAAACAGCCACAGTGTGTTCAAAACAGGCTGAAAGACTATGATCGGCCGTCGCAATTGACCAGTTATCCTCTTCATATTTCATCTTTCCATTTCCATGTGCATAAATTACTTCAATTGCAACCACTAAGCCAGGTCGAACAATAATCGTTTCTTCAATTGGTTTATCACACCATCCGGGAATAAATGGATCTTCGTGTAATTGTCTCCCAATTCCATGGCCAGTTAATTCTTTAACTACACTTAATTTATATTTATTAAGATTATCCGAAATTATTTTTGAAACTTCTCCTAAACGACTCCCATTTTTTAATGCCTTAATCGCTAAATTAAGCGTTTCCCTTCCTTGTTGAAGAAACTCTTGATCTTTGACTGATTTTGGTTGGCCAACGATAAAACTAGTCGCATAATCAGTATGATAACCTTTATATAAACAACCAATATCAATTGTTAAAACGTCTCCGTCATTTAAAACACGTTGTGATGGTTTTGTGTGAACAATTTGTTCATTTATCGGTAAACACGTCGTCCATTTATAACCTTTTACTGTGTTAAATGATGGAAGTGCCCCTAAACTTCGAATTAACTGCTCAGCTTTTTGATCTATCTCTTTTGTTGTTACACCTACTCTAACAAATGGTAATAAATCTTTCATTGCTTTTTGCAATAGCAATCCTCCTTCTTTCATCTTTTCAATCTCAATCGTAGTTTTTATGTTTATCATATGTTATGAAAAATATATCGTTCGGTAGATTATCTCCAATTTATCAAAAAAATCTTCAATAGAAAAATTATTCTTTACTAAATGATCAGCATATGCAATCGTTGGCCCCATATTAGTTCCAAATAATTCATCCAAGTCTCTTTGTGCTCCAAATAAACGGGCACGATCTTTACGATGTGAAATTCGATAATACCTAGTTAATTTGTCAGCAAATAACGCAACAATCACTATTCTAACTCTAGGAAACCTATTCATTAAATATTCGTACTCTTCCCAAGAACGCATTCCGTCAATGATTAAAATTTTTTCTTTTTTTAGTAACTGACTAATTTTCTTTTCATTTAAAATTGCCAGAGCTTCTTTCCCATATTTTAAACGCAGCCCTTCACGCACTTGTTTATGATTTTTTTCTGAGTGCTCTAGTTTTTTTTGATCAATATAATCATTAATTGCTTTCCCAAAAGAAATTACGACTAAACCCTTTTTTTGAAAGAAATCAGCTGCTACGGTTTTTCCAGATCCTGGTAATCCAACAATTGCGATAATTGTTTTTTGTTTTAGTTCCCAACTAATAATCTGATTTTTGACTAGCTGTTTACCGATTGTTTTTAAAATGCTTTCATTTACTTCTTTAATTGATTGAGTTGCGTCAATATCTTCAAGTTTTCCCTTTGTACGATAATAATCTAATACTGGTTTGGTAAATTTATGGAATAACTCAATTCTTTTTTTTAATGCGGGTAGAGTTTCGTCTGCACGAGCTATATCGTCTCGATGAGCAATACGCCATAACGCCTCCTTATCTGTAATCTGTAAGTAAATGACTTTATCAACATGATTGCGAAAAGCATGTGCCTGTTCCATCGTACGAGGAAAACCATCAAGAATATATCCTTTTTTATATTCATTACGACTAAGGTATTCGTTAACTATTTTAATCGTTTTATCATCAGGAATTAATATCCCACTATTAATTGTTTCTTTGACGTAGCGTCCTAGTTGTGTTTTTTCTTTTGCGATTTCACGAAAAATATGTCCGGTTGATAGATATGGAATATTAAGCTGTTTTGAGAGTAAATTCCCTTGCGTTGACTTGCCAGAACCTTGAATTCCGATCAGTACAATTTTCATATTTAATCTAACCTTTTATTTTCTTTATGTGTTGTTCTTTTTTTACATTTATTACAATACTTTATTAATTTTATTGCGTTAGTTGTAGTAATCTTATTTTTTTCACTCACATAGTTCTGTTTCTTACATACTTCGCAAATCAATCCAAATAAAATTCTTGCACCTTTTTTAGCCATATTATTATTTAAATCTAATTATTAATTATTACTTTGTAAATTTATCGTAATTTTTCATTACTAACTGCGCTTCTATTGTTTTAAACGTTTCCAAAATTACCGAAACAACAATTAAGATTCCGGTTCCCCCAATTACTAAATTCTTCATATTAGTTAACGTCGACATCAACGCTGGCATAATTGCAATGAGTCCTAAAAAAACTGCCCCAACGCTTGTTATTCGATATAACACTTTTTCTAAATATTGTTTTGTTGCAATACCTGGTCTAATTCCTGGAATAAAACCTCCATGTTTTTGAATTTCTTCAGAGATTTTTTGAGGATTAAAAACAATAACAGTATAAAAAAAAGTAAAACCAATTACTAAAACAAAATACAATCCATTATAAACAAAGCCTGAAGGATTGAATGCTTGAGCTAAGAATTTTGCAATTGTAGCAATCGTTGTATTTTTTGCAGAGGCTAATGAATTACCTAATATCTGTGGCATCAGCACAAAAGAAACTGCAAAAATGATCGGAATAACACCTGCTTGATTCAATTTAAGTGGAAGAAAATTTGTAGCACCTTGATAGATCCGATTACCCTTAATTCTTTTTGCATAGTAAACCGGAATCTTTCTTACTGCCTCATTAATGAAAACAACTGCTGCGATAACTAAGACTGCCAAAAGTAAAAAAATTATTGTATTAATAATTACTTCGCGATTTACCAAAACAGCCGTTCTCCCTAAAATTACCGGTAATCTTCCCACAATTCCAACAAAAATTAGAAGTGAAATTCCATTTCCTAATCCAAATTCAGAAATTAACTCCCCAAACCAAACTAAAATAAAAGTCCCTGCAACCATGGTAACGATGAATGAAAAAAATTCCAACGGCATAAGATTTCCAATTACTTTCTGATTCCGTAAGAGCATATATATGCCTATTGCTTGAAGAATAGTTAATGGAACTGTGATAAAACGGGTATATTGATTAATTTTATATCGACCATATTCCCCTTCTTTTGTTAATTGTTCAAGTTTAGGAAAAAGCACTGTAAGAAGTTGAATCATAATTGAAGCATTAATGTAAGGATTTAATCCTAATGCCATTACTGAAAAATTTATTAAAGTCCCTCCTGAAAAAATATCCAATAACGATAAAAACTGATTTTGAGAAAATATTAAGCGTAGGCGATTTAAATCAATTGCAGGAACTGGTAAAAATGCAAAAACACGAAAACATAAAAACAAAAATAAACTAATGATGGTTTTACGTTTAAGTTGAGGGTCTTCTAATAAAAGCTTAAGTTTTTCAAGAATGTATTTCATAATTTAATACAAGTACCTCCTGCTACATTAATTAATTTAGAGCCTCCTTGACTGACTGGTAATTTGACTGTCAATTTTTTTATTAACTTACCATTACCAACAATTTTTACTCCACGCTTCACCTCTCCTTTTCTTATAATATCGCTTTTTACTAAAGCATCAATATCAACAGTTGATCCATTTTCAAAAATGTTTAATCGCTTAATGTCAATTGCTATTGGATGTTGTCGCCCTTGATTCCTTCCTTTTCCCCGAAGCAATGGGAATCGCTTCACCATTCTTCCCTGTCCACCTTCAAAATGTAGTGGAATATTTTCTCTTGCTTTTTGATGTCTAGTTGTTCCACGTCCAGATTTGGCTCCTCGCCCACTACCTAAACCACGACCAATACGCTTAGTTTTTTTGCCGATAATTTTTGGTAGACTTGATAAATTTGTTACTTCCATAGATTATTTACCCCGTAACCACGGAACCTTTATTTAACTTAGATAAATTGGTATTCTTCACGAAATGACCCTGAGATACCTCAGGTGTAAATTCTAAGTTACGGGGTTTGCGTGGTCTTAAAAGTTTTAATGCTTCAATAATTGCATATGTATTCACAACTTGATTTCGTGAACCAATAATTTTTCCAGAGGCATTATGAATTCCGGCCAGATCTAAAATAACTCGAGCAACGCTTCCAACCTTCAAACCAGTCCCTAGAGGAGCTGGTTTTAACAATACTAATGCCGCTTTAAACTTTAACTTTACCTGGTGTGGTAAAGAACTATTTGTTACTGGAATTACTAGTAAGTGTTTTTTTGCATAATTTAGCGCCTTATTAATTGCTTGGGGAACTTCCAATCCCCGTCCCAAGCCTATTCCAACTCGATTCTTGCCGTCACCAACTGCAACTAATGCAGAAAACGTTACATAATTGCCTCCAGTGGTTTTTTTAGAGACACGACGAATCAACAAGACTCTTTCTTCAAGTTTTTCCGAAAATGATGTTGTATCTGTATTATTCATATAATTAAATTTTAATTTTTGCCAAACGTAAACCTTCTGCGACTGCCTTTACTCTTCCTTTATAAATATAGCAACTACGATCAAAAACCGCTTCATTAATTTTTAAATTCAATAATTTTTCTGCTAAACGCTCTCCGAGAACAAATGCTTGTTTAGTTTTTGTAATTTTTTTATATTCTTTTTCTTTTTGAACATGTCGTGTTGAATATGCTACTAATGTTTGTTTTTTGTCATCATTAATTGCTTGGACAAATAAATACAAGTTTGATCGAAACACATTTATACGTGGACGTTTCTCAGTTCCAATGACATTTGGACTCACGCGTCTTTTTGCTTTGATTTTTCTAGCAATTGATTTTCTCATATTTTTATGCCGCTGCTCCAGCTGCCTTTGCCTTTTTTCCAGGCTTAATTCTTAATACTTCCCCCTCATAACGAATTCCCTTTCCCTTATAAACATCTGGTTTTCTTATACACTTTATCTGAAAAGCAACCTGTCCAACCAATTGTTTGTCAGCTCCAGAAATAATTACTTTATTATTCCCCTCAACTTGCAAGGTCACACCAGAAACAGACTTAAATACAACAGGATGACTATATCCAACTTTAAAAACAATGTCATTCCCCTGAACCTTAACATTAAAACCCGTACCAACCACTTCGAGTCGTTTTTGCCACGGTTTCTCAACCCCTACTATCGCATTATTAATCAAAGTTCGATATAACCCATGTAAAGATTTACTAGTTTTATTTTCATTTTTACGACTAACAGTCCATTGGTTATCTTTATTTTTTAATTCTAGAACCCGCGGTAATATCCCATTCCATTCTCCCTTAGGACCTTTGACATTGATTAAACCTTCATTTATTTGAAGATTTACTCCAGCACTAATACTAATTGGTTTTTGACCTATTTTTGACATATTTTTGTTTTACCAAATTTCAAATAAAAACTCTCCCCCAACATGTTTTTTTCTTGCCTCATGATTTGTAATAAGACCAAGAGGAGAAGATAAAATCGCATGTCCTAAATTACTTAATACCGGCCTAAGTTTTTTGGCAGATGTATAACGCCTTTGACCTGGTTTTGAAAAAATCTTTAAACCAGTAATCGCAGGTCGTCCATCATTATATCGAAGTTCAACCGTTATTGTTTTTCTAGCGTCATCACCAACGGAATATGACTGAATGTATTCCAGTTGCCGTAATTTGTCAAGAAGAGCTAGACTAAAATTAGAATATAAACATTCAACTGATGGTTTCCTTGACATATAACCATTTTTTAATCGAATCATTAAATCTCCTATTGTATACATATTTTTATGTTTTATCTGCGGTACGTTTGGTAACTTTTCCATGACCGCGAAACGATCTTGTTGGTGCGTATTCTCCTAAACGCGTACCTACCATACCTTCCGTAACTAATAACTCAATAAACTTTTTTCCATTATGAATTCCAAATTTATGACCAACAAAATCCGGTGGAATTTGAGATGCTCTTTTCCAAGTTTTAATTGCTGTTCTTTCTCCGTTTACTTTTTGACGACGAACTTTTTCAATTAATTTTTCATCAACATAGGGACCTTTTTTAGTTGACCTTGACATAGTATTTTACCAGGAAATTTTTCTAACACCGGGTATTTGACCGGTTAATGCTTTTTCGCGAAAACAAATTCGGCATAAATCAAAGCGTCTCATATATGCTCGAGCTCGCCCACAAAGCGGACAACGACTATGTTTTCGCACTTGATATTTTTGTTTTTTTTGTGATCTCACAACATTTGATGTTTTTGCCATATTATTTTTTCTGAGAAATTGCTTTTTCCTGATTTACAGCTTGTTTTTTAAAAGGTATTCCTAATTTTTCAAATAAACACCTACCTCTATCAAAACTACCAGCGTTGGTTACTAGAGTTACTTGTAGTCCCCGTAACCTATCAACTTTATCAAATTCTACTTCAGGAAAAATTGTTTGCTCTGTAAAACCCAAGTTCAAATTTCCACTTTGATCAATGCTATGATCATTGATTCCTCGAAAATCTCGAATTCGAGGAATGATAATTTTAACTAATTTTTCAACAAATGCATACATCTTTTTTCCACGAAGCGTCACTTTGACTCCAATTGATAAACCTTTTCGAATCTTAAAGGCTGATATCGACTGTCGTGCTTTAGTAATTACAGGTTTTTGTCCAGCGATCCAAGACATTTGTTCTTGAATTTTTTCTAAAACATTTTTATTGGTAACAGCCTCACCTGCGCCAACATTTAGAACAACTTTAATAATCTTTGGTACTGCCAAATAATTATTCAGCTTTAAAGCATCCTTAATTTTTTTTTGCACTTCCTTTTGATAATAATCTTTAAATGTATCCATATTATTAAATTATGTTCTTGGAAGCTGTTTGAAAATTTAGTAAACAGCTTCATAAGCGCCTGTAATGAAAACTGATATTAATTATTAGATTCAGTTTTCAAACAGGCTCTTACATTTCCTACAAATTCTTACTTTTTTATTTTTATTTAATTGCCAACCAATACGCGTTGGTTGATTACACTTTGGACAAATCAAACCTAATTTAGCAACACTAATCGGTCGAGGAATCTCAACAATTCCGCCTTTTGGTAACTTTTCATTCTTTTTTATATGCTTCTTATAAATATTAATTCCTGGTAATATCGCAGTTTGACTTTTTGAATATACCTTTTCAACCACAGCTTCCCGACCTTTATCTTTTCCAGACATTACTCTTACCTTATCCTTTTTTTTAATTTTCATGTTTTTATCAATAAATTTCTTCTGCTAAACTTGCAATTTTATTGTATCCGTTTTCTTTTACTTCTTTTGCAACCGGTCCAAAAATTCTCGTTCCTTTTGGATCTTTCACTTCTTTATCAAACAAAATAACACAAGCATTGTCACTGAAACGAATATAACTCCCATCTTCTCTTTTTTTTTCCTTACGTGTGCGAACAATAACTGCGGAAAGTTTTTCTCCCTTTTTTACTTGACCATAAGGAATTGCGTCTTTTACCACAACATTAATTGAGTCCCCAACATAAGCTAATTTTTTATTTCCTTTTTTAGCCATACCAATCATGTAGGCTGTTTTTGCACCAGTATTATCCGCAACTGTTAATACTGTTCTAAGTTGAATCATACGTTTGTTTTTAATTGTTCTATAACTTGATGACGAACGGTTTTGGCAATTGGTCGACATTCTTCAATTTTTACTTGATCTCCAACTTTGATTGACATATTTTCATAATGAGCGTGACAACGTTTATGACGTGTGATAACCTTATGATACCGCAAGTGACGATATTTCCTTACTACATTAACCACAACTGTATTTTCCATTTTAGTTGAGGTCACGATTCCTGTTAAAATATTACTCATATATTTTTATTTAATGATTTTTTTTGATTAATGATTGTTAATAAAACTGCTAGTTGTTTTTGTTTTTTAGCTATCGTATTTGTGTCTTTGAATTTATTAACAGTATTATTTATTTTTACTTCTGCAATAGCTTTAATTAATTCTTGCTTTTCTTTTTCTAGCACTTTAAGTTCTTTATTCATTAACTCCTTAACGTTTTTTTTCATAAGCTTCTAGTAATAAACTTTGTTCTCACTGATAATTTAGCTGAGCAATTTTTGAATACACTTCGAGCTTCAGCCTCTTGTAAACCATCAATTTCAAATAATATCCGCCCTGGTGCCACTGATGCAACAAAATATGCAACATCTCCTTTTCCTGCGCCCATTGTCACTTCTGGTGGTTTTTTTGTAAATGGTTTATCGGGAAAAATACGAATCCAAAATTTGCCAACTTTGCGCGTTGCCCTAGCCAAGATTACTCTTACAGATTCAATTTCTCGATCCTTTATCCAACCTTTAGTAATCGTTTTTAAACCATACTCTGCGAAATTTAAATCGTTTCCTTTCGTTGCTAAACGACGCCACATTCCTCTAAATTGTTTCCGATATTTTTGTCTTTTTGGGGCTAACATTATAACACTTTAAATTTAATAATTTTAAATTTAAAATTTTTAATCAATTTTAAATTGAATTCAAATTACAAATTTCAAATTAATAATTATTAATAAATTTATTATTCACTTACAGATCCATACCTTAACACCTATATATCCTGATCTTGTTAGTGCCGGATAAATTGCAAAATCCACGTCTTCGCGTATAGTTGAGGTGGGAATTGTCCCTTGAAAATATTTTTCCCGACGTGAAATCTCCGCTCCTGCAATACGGCCCCCCAGTTGAATTTTAACCCCCTTGCCTCCCGCTTCAATCACACGATTCATTGTGTTATGAATCACTGAACGATGAGGAAAACGACGTATAAGTTTTTCAGCAATTGTTTGAGCTGCATAATAAGCATTTAAAAAAGGTTTTTTTAATGGTTCGATTTTTAAATCAATCTTCATCTCTTTGTTTTTTTTTGGTGAAATTTTCATTTCTACCAACAAATAGTTTTTTAATTCTTCCAGTCCTTTTCCTCCTCGACCAATGATCATTCCTGGTTTAGCCGAATATATAATCACTGTTAATTTTTTAATTGCTCTTTCAATATCAACCTGAGTAATACCGGCAAAACTAAATTTTGTCATTAACTTTTTTCGAATTTGAATATCTGCAATTAATGCTTCCCGATATTGCCTTTTGTTCGAAAAAAACCAACGGGAATTCCAGTTATAAATTATTCCCAATCGTAAACCTTTTGGATGTACTTTTTGACCCATTTTTATAATTTTTTATTAGTAACTTTTTTTGGTTTTTTAATATTATCTCGTTTTGGTTTTACAGTTTTTGTATTTTCTTTAATTGTTTTCTTATTCACTTTTTCTTTTTTCTCTTTTCTATTTTCTATTTTCTTTTCTTTTGGTTGATCAATCTCTAAGATTATTTTTATATGTGCCATTCTTCGTTTGATAGGTTTTGCAGTCCCCCGTCCTCCTGCACGAAATCGCTTTAAAACATGTCCTTGATCAATAATCAAAACTCTAAATTTTAACATATCAGGTACTGTTTTTAAAGCCAATACTGAGCTACTGATGGCCGCTTGAATTGCAGTCTTTAGAATTCGAGCACTATGTTGTGACATATAGGCTAAATGATCAACTGCATCAACTGGTTTTAGTTTTTTAACAAAATCCATTAAAAATCTAATTTTTTTTGGTGAAACATGGACGTCTTTAATGATTGTTTGATTGTTCATATTATTTTCTACGTTTGATAATAAATTTGTTACTATGGCTTTTTTTGTTTCTTGTCCGAGTTCCGCGCGCAGACTTTCCCCAAGGAGTTTTTGGATGCATTCCTTCACCAGATCGTCCTTCACCACCACCATGTGGATGACTTCGAGGATTTTGAGCAGTGCCTCGTACTGTTGGCCGAATACCCATCAAACGACTACGTCCTGCTTTACCAAGAATTTCGTCTTTATATTCACTATTTCCAACCACACCAATTGTTGCCCAACAATTTCCAAAAAAACGTCGTACTTCACCAGACATTAACTTTACATGAACAAATCCACCTTCTCTTGCCACTACTGAAGCAAATGCGCCAGCACTACGCACCATCTGACCACCACTATTTGCATATAATTCAATGTTATGAATTTGTGTTCCAATTGGAATCAATTTTAACGGCAAAGCATTTCCCACTTTAATATCTGCAGAAACACTTGCTGTGATTGTATCACCAACCTTTAATCCTTCTGGGTGAAGAATATAACGCTTTTCTTTATCTAAGTATTCAACCAAGTCAATTGTAACGTTACGATTTGGATCATATTCATTCGCAATTATTTTTGCAGTTATATCTTTTTTGCTTCGAACAAAATCTATTGTTCGGTAAAACCGTTTTTGTCTCCCCCCTTGATGACGAACAGTAATTATTCCATCACCATTACGACCTGAGTGTTTTTTCAAAATTTTTTTTAGCTTTTTGGTTGAGTATTTCGGTTGATTTTTCATAAGTTATGCTTTTGGAAAAATATCAATTTGACCCGACTTCAGTGTAACGTATGCAATTTTTTTATTTGGTAGTGTTTTAACTAATCGGTATTTTCCCACTCTTCTTGTTTTACCATGACGATTCGTAATGTTAACTGATTTAACCTTAACTTTATATATACTTTCTAAAACTGTTTTTATCTGAGCTTTTCCAGCTTGATTATGAATTACAAAAGTATAGACTTCGATTTGTGCTTTTCCAGTAGCTTTTTCTGTAATTAATGGTTTTATAATCACATCTGATAGTTTCATATTTATTTAAGCTGTTTTGTTAAATCTGTCAACATACTAACTGTCATTATTATTAACTTATATCTTAAAATTATATATGGGTTAAGATTTCTTAGAATTTCCATTTTTATATATGGAATATTATTACATGCTTGACGGGCGTTATTATTATCTTCTGTTAAGAGCAATAAACATTCCTGGCGTTTTGGATTAATTTGATTAAACATTTGTGCATATGACTTTGTTTTTAAAGGCATTTTTAATGCACTATCTTCTAAAATAATCACCTCTTTATTTTTTAATTTTGTTGCGAGTGCCGCCTGAATGGTTATTGTTAACTGTTGTTTGTTAAAACGAGAAGAAAATAATCTTGGTTTTGGTCCTCCAACAACACCGCCACCAACAAAAATTGGCGCTTTTCGACTCCCATGCCGTGCTCGTCCTGTTCCTTTTTGTTTGTATATTTTTTTAGTCGAACCAATAATGTCACCCCGAGTTTTTGCTGAAACCGTTCCTTGCCTTTGGTTAGTTAAATAAATGTGGACATATTGA
>Ga0210046_1000528_pt1 | contig 36112 bp, 36 predicted proteins | sample CryGeyCG2114_250_FD_185461 | JGI IMG/M metagenome (GOLD analysis project Ga0210046, IMG submission 185461) | Groundwater microbial communities from aquifer - Crystal Geyser CG18_big_fil_WC_8/21/14_2.50 (SPAdes) (version 2) | ecosystem: Environmental > Aquatic > Deep subsurface > Groundwater ...
TCATGTCGATCACCATCCTTGCGATGATCAACCCGTTCGTCCAATCACACCTAATCTTGCCGCTTCAGGCTCATTCCTGGTTGGAAATACAGGCCTCGTTCAGGCTCATTCCTCATTGGACAAGGCTATCCCTTTCCCGGCAACGGGTTTGGGATTACAATGCCGCACTTCCCGCTCAAAAAATAAGCAATGAAAATTGGCCCCTATTCACTGGATAGCAATTTGGTCGTTGCCCCCATGGCAGGGGTGACTGACCGCCCTTTCCGCAAGCTGTGCCGCAGCTTCGGCGCGGGACTTGCCGTTTCGGAGATGGTCGCCTCCAATTCCCTGCTCTATGGCAGCGAGAAAACCAAGCGCCGAGCCGACAACGCGGGAGAATCCGAGCCGGTGTCGGTGCAGATCGTCGGCGCCGATCCGGCGATGCTGGCGGAAGCGGCGAAATACAACGCGGACCGAGGTGCCCAGATCATCGACATCAACATGGGCTGCCCGGCGAAGAAAATCTGCAACGTTCAGGCCGGTTCGGCGCTGCTGCAGAACGAGCCTCTGGTGGCGCGCATCCTGGAAGCGGTGGTCAATGCGGTAGACGTGCCGGTGACCCTGAAGATCCGCACCGGCTGGGACAAGGACAACCGCAACGCGATCAATGTGGCACGCATCGCCGAGACCTCAGGCATTCAGGCGCTGGCGATCCATGGCCGCACTCGCGCCTGTGGCTACAGCGGCGAGGCCGAGTACGACACCATCGCCGCAGTCAAGGCTGAAATCCATATTCCCGTGATCGCCAACGGCGATATCACCACCCCGCAAAAAGCCAAATTCGTGCTTGACTACACCCGGGCCGACGCCGTCATGATCGGCCGCGCTGCCCAGGGCCGGCCCTGGATTTTCCGCGACATCGCCCATTACCTCAAAACCGGCGAGTTGCTGCCGCACCCCGATGTGGCTGAAACCCACTGCTTGCTGAACAGCCACCTGCATGAACTTTACGCCTTCTATGGCGAACATGCCGGCGTGCGCATGGCGCGCAAGCACATTGCCTGGTACACCCGGGGCCTACCGGATTCCGCCGGATTTCGCCATGCCATGAACCAGTTGCAATCCCCCCACGAGCAGCTTGATTTCGTCGAGCGCTTCTTTGCCGAATCGACAGGATATACTTGCATGATGGAATACGAGATGGCGGCATGATCGACGAAAACGAAATTTCGGCCTGCGTGCGCAAGGCTTTGGGCGGCTACTTCAAGGATCTGGATGGGGAAAAGCCCTGCGCCATCTACGAGATGGTGGTGGGGTGCGTGGAAAAGCCGCTGCTACAGGTTATCCTCGACCACGCCCAAGGCAACCAGACCCGCGCCGCCGAAATCCTCGGCCTGAACCGCAATACCCTGCGCAAGAAAATGAAAATTCACGGTATCAAGTAGGATGGGTGGAGCGTAGCGATACCCATCCTACCCGTACAAAAACCGTGGTTAAATCGCTTTTAGGAAAATTTGACATGACCAAAATCAGCCGCGCCCTCATCAGCGTTTCCGACAAAACCGGCGTCCTCGAGTTCGCCAAGACCCTGCGCCAGTTCGGTGTGGAAATCCTGTCCACCGGCGGCACCGCCAAAATGCTCGCTGATGCCGGCGTGGCGGTCACCGAGGTGGGCGACTACACCGGCTTCCCGGAAATGCTCGATGGCCGGGTCAAAACCCTGCATCCGAAAGTGCATGGCGGAATTCTGTTCCGCCGCGACCTACCGACCCACGTGACAGCAGCAGCAGCAGCAGGCATCCCGCCGATCGACCTGGTGGTGGTGAACCTGTACCCGTTCCGCGCCACCATCGCCAAGCCAGACTGCTCGCTCGAAGAAGCGATCGAGAACATCGACATCGGCGGCCCGACTATGGTGCGCGCGGCCGCCAAGAACCACCGCGATGTCGCGGTGGTGACCGACCCGGCCGACTATGCCGCGCTGGCTAAGGAACTACAGGCCAACGGCGGGGCGCTCAGCAGCGAAACCAAATTCAAGCTGGCGGTGAAAGCTTTCTCCCACACCGCCGAATACGACGGCGCCATCAGCAACTACCTCACCGCCATCGCGCCGGACGGCAGCAAGCAGCAGTTCCCGGAACGGATCAATTTCCAGTTCGCCAAGGCTCAGGCCATGCGCTATGGCGAAAACCCGCACCAGCAGGCCGCATTCTACGTAGCCGCCGACGAGAAGGAAGCGAGTATCAGTACCGCCCGTCAACTGCAAGGCAAGGAGCTGTCCTACAACAACATCGGCGATGCCAATGCCGCGCTGGAATGCGTCAAGCAATTCGACGAAGCGCCGTCCTGCGTCATCGTCAAGCACGCCAATCCTTGTGGCGTGGCCTACGGCGCCAACCTGCTCGAAGCCTACGACCGCGCCTACCAGACCGACCCCGAATCGGCTTTCGGCGGCATCATCGCCGTCAACGGCGAACTGGACGCCGCAACCGCGCAAGCCATCGTCGAGCGCCAGTTCGTCGAAGTCATCATCGCTCCCAAGGTTTCGGCTGCGGCCAGTGAAATTGTGGCGGCGAAAAAGAACGTGCGCCTGCTGGAATGCGGCCAGTGGTCGAAGGAGCCGGCCCAGCGCCTGGATTTCAAGCGCGTCACCGGCGGCCTGCTGGTACAGAGTACCGACCTGGCGCTGTATAACGAACTCAAGGTGGTCACAAAACGCGCGCCGACCGAAGCCGAAATGGCCGACCTGCTATTTGCCTGGCGCGTGGCCAAGTTCGTCAAATCCAACGCCATCGTCTATGCCAAGGGCAAAATGACCATCGGCGTCGGAGCCGGCCAGATGAGCCGCGTCAATTCAGCGCGTATCGCCGCCATCAAGGCCGAACAGGCCGGCTTGCAGGTCAGCGGTTCAGTAATGGCCTCGGACGCCTTCTTCCCTTTCCGCGACGGCATCGACTCCGCCGCCCAGTCCGGCATCGTCGCCGTGATCCAGCCCGGCGGCTCGATGCGCGACGAAGAAGTGATCGCCGCTGCGGACGAGCATGGCATGGCGATGGTATTCACCGGCATGCGTCATTTTAGGCATTGAAATCAGGTGAGGGGTTAGAAGGTGAGAGGTGAGGCGAAAATCGGCACCAGCACGGATTTTGACCTTCCGCCTCACCTCTCACCTCTCACCCTTCACCGCCGGTTCATCCGGCATAGGCTCAAACATGAAAATACTTGTTATCGGCAGTGGCGGACGTGAGCATGCACTCGCATGGAAACTGGCGCAAAGCCCGCGTTCGACCAAAATCTTCGTCGCTCCCGGCAACGCCGGCACCGAACTCGAACGGGACCTGACCAACGTCGCGCTCAGCGCGATTCCCGAGCTGCTGGCATTCGCACAACAGGAAAAGATCGGCTTTACCGTTGTCGGCCCGGAGGCGCCGCTGGCTGCCGGTATCGTCGACGCCTTCCGTGCCGAGGGCCTGAAAATTTTTGGCCCGACCCAGTTCGCGGCGCAACTGGAAAGCTCCAAGGATTTCGCCAAAGCCTTCATGGTGCGCCACGGCATCCCCACTGCGGCTTACGCCACCTTTACCGACGCGGCGCTAGCCCACGCCTACATCGCCCGGCAGGGCGCGCCCATCGTGGTCAAGGCCGACGGGCTGGCGGCGGGCAAGGGCGTGGTCGTAGCTCAGGACTTGGACGAAGCCCACGCCGCCGTGGACATGATGCTGGCGGGCAACAAGCTGGGCGCTGCCTCCGCTCGGGTGGTGATCGAGGAATGCCTGCTCGGCGAGGAAGCCAGCTTCATCGTCATGGCCGACGGCAAGCATGTGCTGCCGCTCGCCACCAGCCAGGATCACAAGCGCCTGCTGGACGGCGACCAAGGCCCCAACACCGGCGGCATGGGCGCTTATTCGCCGGCGCCGGTGGTCACCCCCGAGCTGCACGCGCGCGTGATGCGCGAAGTGATCGACCCGGTAATGCAGGGCATGGCGCAGGAAGGCGAACTGTTCACCGGCTTTCTCTACGCCGGCCTGATGATAGCCGCCGACGGCAATCTCAAGGTGCTGGAATTCAATTGCCGCATGGGCGACCCGGAAACCCAGCCGATCATGCTGCGTCTGAAGAGTGATTTGCTTGCCCTGGTGGAACACGCCGTCAATGGCACGCTCGACCAGGTCGAAGCGGAGTGGGATCGCCGCACCGCGCTGGGCGTAGTGCTGGCTGCCGCCGGCTACCCTGACAGCCCGCGCAAGGGCGACGCCATCAGCGGCCTGCCGCCGCCCGCTGACCTGCTGGAAGAAACCCCGCGCGACTATCACGTATTCCATGCCGGCACCGCCATGAAAAACGGCAAGGTCGTCACCAGCGGCGGTCGCGTGCTGTGCGTCACCGCCCTGGGCGACAAGGTGCAGCTGGCGCAGCGGCGTGCTTACGAAATCGCCGAGCAGATCAAGTTCGACGGCTGCCAGATGCGACACGACATCGGTTATCGGGCGATTAAAATCAGGTAAGGTGGGCACCGTTTTTGTGCCCACGCGGTGCGCGAAAATTATCTCCGCGTGGGCAAAAGAGCGTTGCCTACCCTACAAAACATAAGGAAACTCCATGACCAGACCGTTCGTTGCCGTCCTGATGGGCTCAGATTCCGACCTGCCTGTGATGAAAGTCACCCTCGAAACGCTGGCCACTTTTGGTGTGCCCTATGAGGTCAGAATTTCCTCTGCTCACCGCACCCCGGCCGCCACAGCGGAATATGTGGCGGATGCCGATCAGCGCGGCTGTGCCGTGTTCATCGCCGCCGCCGGCCTGGCCGCGCATCTGGCTGGCGCAGTGGCCGCTCACACCATCCGGCCGGTCATCGGCGTGCCGATGGAAGGCGGGCCTCTCAATGGTTTCGACGCGCTGCTCTCCACCGTGCAGATGCCGGGAGGCATACCGGTGGCCTCTGTCGCCATCGGCAAGGCCGGCGCCAAGAATGCCGCTTACCTCGCCACCCAGATTCTGGCACTACAGGACAGCGGTCTGGCGCAACGCCTGAAAGACGACCGTGCCCGCACTGCCGAGCAGATCGCCGCTCAGAACCAGAAGCTGCAAGCCTCCCTGTAGGAGCGGCCTTGGCCGCGATTGGCGGCTATCGCGGCCAAGGCCGCTCCTACAAAACCCTCTTTTTATCGAGAAATAGACTCATGCCCTATTCCGCCGCCCTGATCCGGAAAGTACGCGCTCACATTGGTGATGACGGAATCATCGCCTATGCTGCCGAATCCTGTTACGGCCTGGGCTGCGACCCACGCAATGCCCGCGCCGTGCGCCGCTTGCTCAAACTCAAGAGCAGGCCCCAGTCTAAAGGGTTGATCTTGATCGCCGACCGCTACAGCCGCCTGCGGCGTTACGTGCTGCCGCCCACGGCGGAACAATCGAGGCCGCTCGACCAGACTTGGCCAGGACCTCATACCTGGCTAATGCCCGCTTCCCGCCTCACGCCACGCTGGCTACGCGGTCAGCATGAAAGTATTGCTGTGAGAGTGACTGCACACCCCGATGCAGCAGAGCTGTGCCGGGCACTCGGCACGGCGCTGGTTTCGACCAGCGCCAACTACGTCGGGATGAGGCCGTTAAAAACCTACGCCGCCTGCGTCAAAGCCTTCGGCCAAAGTGTTCTGGTGCTGCCGGGCCGGGTCGGCATCCGCAAGGCCCCTTCCACCATCCAGAATCTACTTACCGGCACGATTATCCGCCCATGAACATGAACCGCGACGCCGTCAAAACCACTCTGACCGATTTGCAGGAACGCATTGTCACCGCACTGGAACAGGTCGATGGTCACCGCTTCCTGCGCGACGCCTGGCAGCGCCCGGAAGGCGGGGAGGGCTTGAGTTGCGTGATCGAGGAGGGCAAGGTGTTCGAGCGTGGCGGAATCAATTTCTCCCACGTGCGCGGGCAAAAGCTGCCCGCCAGCGCCACGGGCAATCGGCCCGACTTGGCCGGATGCGGCTTCGAAGCGATGGGCCTGTCATTGGTGCTGCATCCGCGCAACCCCTACATCCCCACCACCCATGTCAACGTGCGCTTCTTCTGCGCGCAACCGACCGGCGCTGAGCCAGTGTGGTGGTTCGGTGGCGGCATGGACCTGACGCCTTATTACGGCTTCACCGAGGATGTCGTGCATTTCCACCGCACCTGCCGTGACGCGCTGGCGCCGTTCGGCGCGGAATATCACCCCCGCTTCAAGCAAGGGTGCGACGAATATTTTTACCTCAAGCACCGCAACGAGCCGCGTGGCACCGGCGGAATCTTTTTCGACGACTTCCATGAGAGGGATTTCGATTTCAGCTTTGGCCTGATGCAAAGTGTCGGCGAGCACTTCCTTGCCGCCTACCTGCCCATATTGCAACGCCGCAGCGCCACGCCCTACGGCGAGCGCGAGCGGGATTTCCAGGCCTATCGCCGTGGCCGTTATGTCGAATTCAACCTGGTGTGGGATCGCGGCACCCTGTTCGGCCTGCAATCGGGCGGACGCACCGAATCCATCCTGATGTCGCTGCCGCCCATCGTGAAGTGGCGCTATGACTGGCAACCGGACAAGGGTTCGGAGGAGGAGCGGCTGTATCGCGAGTTTCTGGTGGCGAAAGACTGGCTGCAACCCTAAACCTAACCATAGCCAAACCCGGCCAAAATAACTACACTTCACCCCAACAAGGGGGAGACCACATGCAGATATTTCGCACCAAAACCACAACACCGGACGACTTTAGCGATACCGGGCTGAAAAAATGCCTGACCGCCTTCGATCTGACCTTCCTCGGCATCGGTGCGATTATTGGCACCGGCATCTTTGTCCTTACCGGCATCGCCGCCGCCACCCAGGCCGGCCCTGCCGTGATGCTGTCGTTTATTGTCGCGGGCTTCGCCTGCGCCTTCGCCGCGCTGGCCTATTCCGAACTCGCCTCGGCGGTGGGCGGCTGCGGCAGCGCCTACGGCTACAGCTACGCGGCCTTCGGCGAACTGGTGGCGTGGATCATCGGCTGGGATCTGATACTCGAATATGGCGTTGCCACGGCGGCGGTGGCCAACGGCTGGGCGGGCTATTTCAACAACGCTCTCACCGCTATTGGCTTCGGCCTGCCAGAAGCGCTGACCAAGGCGCCCATTCTGGGCGGCATCGTCAACCTGCCGGCGGCGGGGATCGTGCTGATGCTGATGGTATTGCTGGCGATCGGCGTGCGCCAGAGCACGAAAATCAACACCGCGATGGTGTTCGTCAAACTGCTGACCATCGCGGTATTCATCGGGGTCGCGTTGTTCAACATCCACCCGGAAAACTGGACCCCGTTCATGCCCTTCGGCTGGTCCGGCACCAGCCCGGAAGGCAAACCAGTCGGCGTGTTCGCTGGTGCGGCCATGGTGTTTTTCGCCTATGTCGGCTTCGATGCCGTTTCCACCGCCACGGAGGAGGCCAAGAACCCGCAGCGCGACGTGCCGATCGGCATCATCACTTCGCTGGTGTTCTGCACCCTGATCTATATCGTCGTCTCCGGCCTGCTCACCGGCATCGTGCCCTACACCCAGCTCAACGTGCCCTCGCCGGTGGGGCATTCGCTTCATCTGCTCGGCATCGAGTGGGCCTCGGCGCTGGTGGCGACCGGCGTGATAGCCGGGCTGACCACGGTGATGCTGGTGCTTTATTACGGGCTGACCCGGATCATTTTCGCCATGTCGCGCGACGGCCTGCTGTCGCCGTTCTTCGCTCGCGTCAACACCAAGACGCAGACGCCAGTGCGAGTCATCATCCTGTGCGGACTGGTTATCGCCATCATCGCCGGCTTCATTCCGCTGGGCGAACTGGCAGAACTGGTCAACATCGGCACACTGGCCGCCTTCGTGCTGGTGTGCCTGGGGGTGATTGTGCTGCGCATCACCCAGCCCCATCTGCACCGCCCGTTCAAGAATCCGCTGAATCCTTTCTTTCCCCTGCTCGGCGCATTTTCCTGCGGGGCGCTGATGGCGTTCCTGCCGACCATGACCTGGCTGCGTTTCGCAGTCTGGCTGGTGATCGGGCTGATCGTGTACTTCACCTACTCGATGCGCCACAGCAAGCTGGCAAAAGCTCAATAAAAAAGCCGGCCAAAAGGCCGGCTTTTTTCGTAACAAAAGCCAAATTACTTCAGGCCGAGAATCCACTGGACCAGTTTGGCGGCATCTGCCGGCTTCACTGCGGGGTTGGGCGGCATGGACGGCAAGGCGGCCTTGCCCTCTTTCATCCAGCCCATGCCAGCAACTCCGGTTCCCTTAATGACATGATCGGTGAGCCTGGCTTGGGCGCCCTTGTCGCCAGCATATTTCTTGGCCACATCCTTGTAAGCCGGGCCGATTACTTTGACGGCGACCTGATGGCAGGCCAGGCAGCCGCTCTTCTGCGCCAGCGCGGATTCATCGGCAGCAACGGCTTGTCCAGCCACCAGCAAAGCCGCAGCAGCGGCAAACCCCAGAACTGCTTTCATTTAATACTCCTTATTTAACTTGAGAAAAAAGAAAACCGCAATCTTATCCAACATTCCTGATTTTACAAATGATTCAAATCAACTTTCCCAATATTTTTGGTCATGCTATTCCGCATGGATTTCCCCTACACTCCCCAGCGGGTCGCATAGGACAAGAACCCTTGGTGAACCGGAGCCCCTTTGTGGGGCAAACCTGACGCAGCGTGTCTAAATCCGATATGCGGATAAGCATTTAACGCTCTGGCCCACCCCGGCGTTGACAACAGGCGTTATCGGCAATAGTTTCTCTATGCGCTCTGTGACTTTAACTGCTTTTTCATGGTACCACAAAGACATACTGTCTTTGTCAACAATTACATGCCATAGGGCGGCGGAGCGACTTTCAGGACTTCCTCGATGGTGGTGATCCCGCTCGCGACCTTTTGCGCACCGCTGATCCTGAGCGGTTTCATGCCTTCCTTATAAGCCTGCTCGCGCAGAGCGGCGACATCGCAGGCCGGTTTGATCAGCTTGCGCAGGCCGGGCGACATGACCAGCATTTCATACAAACCAATGCGGCCGAGGTAGCCGGTCATGCGGCATTCCAGACAGCCTTTTGGCGCGTTCGCGGTGGTCGGCGGCGCGGCCTTCCACGGCTTGACCATGGACTCCCAGGCCTCGGTGTCGAGCGCCTCGCGCTCCCGGCAGTGCGGGCACAGGGTGCGCACCAGACGTTGCGCAATCACCCCGAGCAAGGTCGCGTTAATCAGGTAGGGCGGGACGCCCAGGTCGAGCAGGCGGGAAATTGCCGAGGGCGCGTCGTTGGTGTGCAGGGTGGACAATACCAGGTGGCCGGTCAGCGCCGCCTGGATCGCCATTTCTGCGGTTTCCAGATCGCGAATCTCGCCCACCATGATGATGTCCGGGTCCTGCCGCATCAGGGTGCGCACGCCGCTGGCGAAATCCAGGCCGATGTTGTGCTGCACCTGCATCTGGTTGAGCTGGGGCGAGATCATCTCGATCGGGTCTTCGATGGTGCAGACGTTCACTTCCGGCACGGCGAGCTGGCGCAGGGCGGAATACAGGGTGGTGGTTTTGCCCGAGCCGGTCGGGCCGGTGACCAGGATGATGCCGTTGGGCTGACCGGTCATCTGGTTCCAGCGCGCCACATCCTCGTCGGAGAAGCCCATTTCCTTGAAGTTCTGCACGATCACGTCGGGATTGAAGATGCGCATCACCATCTTTTCGCCGAAGGCGGTCGGCATGGTGGAAAGTCGCAGCTCGATTTCGTCGCCATTCGGAGAGCGGGTCTTGATGCGGCCATCCAGAGGGCGGCGCTTCTCGACGATGTCCATCCGGCCGAGGCCCTTGAGGCGACTGGTCACCGCGCCCATTACCGCGAGCGGGATCTGGTAAACGTGGTGCATGACGCCGTCGATGCGAAAGCGCACGTCGCCGTAGTCGCGCCGCGGCTCAAGATGGATGTCGGAGGCGCGCTGGTCGAAAGCGTATTGCAGCAGCCAATCGACGATGTGGACGACATGCTGGTCGTTGGCTTCGAGGTTGCCGGTGCGCCCCATCTCCACCAGTTGCTCGAAATTGGAAAGGCCGCCGCCAAAGGCCGAACTTTGCGTTTGCGAGGCCTTCTTGACCGAACGCGCCAGGCTGTAGAACTCGGCAAGGTAGCGCTGGATATCCAGCGGGTTGGCGACGACCCGTTTGATGGTTAGGCGCAGGATCGGCGCCAGCTCCTTTTCCCATTCGTTCAGGAAAGGCTCCGCCGTGGCGACCACCACCTCGCGCGAGGTGACCTCGACCGGCAGGATGCGGAAGCGCGCCGCATACGTATCCGACATGATGTTGGTGACGGCGGTCACATCGATCTTGAGAGGATCAATGTGGTAGTAGGGCAGCTTGACCCATCCCGCCAGCCACTCGGTCAGGGTTTCGAGATTGAGCAGCTTGTGCGGCGGCTTGGCCGACTTCCATTTCTGTTCGGCGATTTGCGCCAGCGGATGAACCTCGCCCCGAGCGCCGCGTGCCGGCAACAACAGATTGGCGGCATCCGCTCTTTCGACCAGGCCGTCGGCGATCATCGCCTCGACCAGCTCGCGCAAGCCGAGCTTGTGGTCGGTTTTTACCGGTTTGGCGGAATGCGTCATTAGCTGGTTTACGCCCCTGTAGGAGCGGCCGTGGCCGCGATTCCAGCGTTGGCGGCATCTCCGCAGCTTATCGCGGCCAAGGCCGCTCCTACAGGGGGATGGGTAAACATCCGGGCTAGCAGCCTGTCTGACTTGAAGGAAATCGGCTGCAAATCCGCCTGGCCGGTCCATATTTCGCCGCTTTTTTGGTCAATAGAACGACTATTGACCTGCAAAACCGGCAAAATCTGTCCTCGCCCAGCCGAATTTTCGCTTCGATTCTTCAAGTCAGACAGGCTGCTAGCGCTGTTCCACCTGCGACACGTCGCGCACCGCGCCACGCGCCGCGCTGGTGGTCATCGCTGCATACGCCCGCAACGCCGCCGAGATGACGCGGTTGCGGTTTTCCGGTTGCCATGCCTTTTTGCCCCTGGCCTCCATCGCCTGACGGCGCTTGGCCAGTTCGGCGTCGGCCAGCTTGAGGTTGATGGTGCGGCTCGGGATGTCGATCTCGATGCTGTCTCCTTCCTCGATCAGGCCGATGGCGCCGCCTTCCGCCGCTTCAGGCGAGGCATGGCCGATCGACAGGCCGGAGGTGCCGCCGGAAAATCGCCCGTCGGTGAGCAGTGCGCAGGATTTGCCCAGCCCTTTCGACTTCAGGTAGCTGGTGGGATACAGCATTTCCTGCATACCCGGCCCGCCACGCGGCCCTTCGTAGCGGATCACCACCACGTCGCCGGCGACGACCTTGTCGGCGAGAATGGCCTCCACCGCTTCATCCTGGCTTTCGAACACGCGTGCCCGGCCATTGAATTTGAGGATGCTTTCGTCCACCCCGGCGGTTTTGACAATGCAGCCGTCCACGGCGATATTGCCATACAGCACAGCCAGGCCGCCGTCCTGGGAATAGGCGTGGGCCCGATCCCGAATACAGCCTTTCGCGCGATCCAGATCGAGCTCGGCAAAACGCTTGTCCTGGCTGAATGCAACCGTGGTCGGCACGCCGCCGGGCGCGGCGCGATAAAAGGTTTTTACTTTTTCGTCCTGGGTGCGACACACGTCCCAGTGCTCCAGCGCCTGCCCCATGGATGGGCTGTGGATGGTCGGCAGGTCGCGATGCAGCAGTCCGGCGCGGTCGAGTTCGCCCAGAATGGCCATGATGCCGCCGGCGCGGTGCACGTCTTCCATGTGGTAGGTCTGGATGCTGGGCGCCACCTTGCAAAGATGGGGCACCTTGCGCGACATGCGGTCGATGTCCCGCATGGTGAAATCCACGCCCGCTTCCTGGGCCGCCGCCAGAAGGTGCAGGACGGTGTTGGTGGAGCCGCCCATGGCGATATCCAGGGCGACGGCATTCTCGAAGGCCTGAAAGCTTGCAATCGAGCGCGGCAGCACGGTCATGTCATCGCGCTCGTAGTAGCTCCTGGCGAGCGCCACGATCAGCCGGCCGGCTTCGAGGAACAACTCCTTGCGGTCGGCGTGGGTAGCCACCAGCGAACCGTTGCCGGGCAGCCCGAGGCCGAGCGCTTCGACCAGGCAGTTCATTGAGTTGGCGGTGAACATGCCGGAACAGGAGCCGCAGGTGGGGCAGGCGGAACGCTCCATGGTCAGGGTTTCGGCGTCGGTGTAATGGGGATCCACCGCAGCCACCATGGCATCCACCAGATCGAGATGCAATTCCTTGCCGTGGATGACCGTCTTGCCCGCCTCCATCGGCCCGCCGGAAACGAAGATCGTCGGGATATTGAGGCGCAGGGACGCCATCAGCATCCCGGGGGTGATCTTGTCGCAATTGGAAATACAGATCAGCGCATCGGCGCAGTGAGCGTTGACCATGTATTCCACCGAGTCGGCGATCAACTCCCGCGAGGGCAGGCTGTAGAGCATGCCGCTGTGCCCCATGGCGATACCGTCGTCGATAGCGATGGTGTCGAATTCCTTGGCCACGCCGCCGGCCTTCTCGATCTCTCGCGCCACCAGCTGCCCCATGTCCTTGAGGTGAACATGGCCGGGCACGAACTGGGTGAAGGAATTGGCGATGGCGATGATGGGCTTGCCGAAGTCGCCGTCAGTCATGCCGGTGGCGCGCCACAGGGCGCGAGCGCCGGCCATGTTGCGGCCGTGGGTGGAGGTTTTGGAACGGTATTGCGGCATGAAAGGCTCCCGGAAAAAACAAGTATAATCGCTATTTTACCTACATTTTTCGTAAATTGAACCCATGCTGATCCATCCGCAATTCGATCCCGTTGCCCTCCACCTCGGCCCGCTCGCCATCCGCTGGTACGGCCTGATGTATTTGCTGGCCTTCGCCCTGTTCCTGCTGCTCGGTCGACAACGCATCAAGACCGGCCCACAGCCGGGCTGGACCGTCAAGGAGCTGGACGACCTGCTGTTCTACGGCGTGCTCGGGGTGGTGCTGGGCGGCAGGCTGGGCTATGTGCTGTTTTATCAGCCAGCCCATTTCCTGGCCCATCCACTGGAAATTTTTTCCGTTTGGCAGGGCGGCATGGCCTTCCACGGCGGTTTTCTCGGCGTGCTCGTCGCAATGGGACTGTTCGCCCGCCAGACCGGGAAAAGCTGGCTCGCTGTTACCGACTTCATCGCCCCTCTGGTGCCGCTCGGCTTAGGGGCAGGGCGCATCGGCAATTTCATCAACGGCGAACTGTGGGGCAGGCCGACTGACGTACCTTGGGCCGTAATCTTTCCCCAGATTGACTCGATTCCCCGCCACCCCTCGCAACTGTACCAGTTCGCGCTCGAAGGCCTGGCGCTGTTCACCCTGCTCTGGCTGTTCTCGCGCCGACCGCGCCCGACCGGCGCAGTCTCCGGCCTGTTTCTGGTCGGTTACGGCAGCTTCCGCTTTCTGGCGGAATTCACCCGCGAACCAGACAACTTCCTCGGCCTCCTGGCGCTCGATCTCAGCATGGGACAGTGGCTTTCCCTGCCGATGATCGCGGCGGGCGTCATCATGACGCGCTGGGCCTATAGCAAAAAGGGATAAACCCAGTGGAATCGCCGCAAAACCCGCCAAGCTACCGCAAGGTGCCGCTTTCCCAAATCAAAAGCTGGCTCGGCCACGGCTGGCAGATGTTCCACCAGACTCGCAACGCCAGTATGGCCTATGCCGGCATCTTCGCAATGATCGGCATGGTCTTGCTCGCTGGCGTGGTTATTCTGGACATCGCGCCAATGGCTTTCCCGCTGGCGGGCGGCTTTATGCTGATCGGCCCGGCTGTTTTGGTGGGGTTCTTCAATGCAGCGCGGCTTCAGGCGAAGGAGCGGCCCGCACGCCTTGCCGATTTCTTCGGCGGATTCCGGCATAGCCCACCGGCGCTGTGGGTGCTTTCCATGGTCTGCATGTTCCTTTTCCTGATTTGGCTGACCGACGCCGCCATTGTCTACAGCCTGTATTTCGGCACGGTGCCAGTACTGTCCGCGCTGGAGTTCTTTTCCAGCTTCGGCAGCGGCGGCAAGTGGCTGTCCTTCCTACTGTTCTCCTCCTTCACCGGGGCGGTGCTGGCCTTCCTGATCTTCGCCGTTTCCGCGTTTGCGGTGCCACTTATCCACAGCCGCCGCATGGAACTGGCAAACGCCGTAGGAACCAGCGTGCATGCGGTTTTCGGTAATTTCGGCGTGATGATGGCATGGGGCATCGTATTGACTCTCGGCGTGGCTGGCTCGATCCTGCTGTTCATGCCCCTGTTCGTGGTGGTGTTCCCGGTGCTGGCGTTCGCCAGCGAACAGGCTTACCGGGATGTGTGCGCTTGAACCCAGCGAGGCTCAACAACTACTGGCAAGCGGCAGGATGGCTGGGGGTAGGACTCATCTTTTACCTGTCGCTGACACCGATACCGCCGCAGGTCGGCATCGAAAACGGCGACAAGCTAGGCCACCTCGCGGCCTATAGCCTGACAACGCTGTGGTTCGCCCAGCTCTACACCGGGTTACGTCAGCGAATTTGGCTTGCACTCGGCATGGTAGCCTTGGGCATCGCCATGGAATACGCCCAGCGCGCCACCGGCTACCGTTCGTTCGAGGTTGCCGACATGGTTGCGGACGCGCTTGGCGTTGCAATCGGCTGGCTGGCCGCCCCGCCGCGCCTGCCCAATCTCCTGGCTTGGATGGAAAATCGCCTGCGCCACTAGCAGCAGCGCCGCACCCCGTTCCACTTGCGCTCCTGTTCGCGCCTGAAAAATTCCGGGCGGGAAAGAGACGGCTCGCCAGGATGGGCAGCAGCATGGTGGGCGAGGTAGCGCTCGTAGGCATCGTCGCCGGATACCTGGCGAATAAAGCGCCAGATTTTGTGCAGCATGTCAGTCCCTCACCCAGTCTTCCGCCAAGCGTGAAGGTTCATGCGGCGATTCGGACAGCGGCAGCACTGGCTTGCCGCGCAGGTAACGCGCCGCCACCCGCAGCATGTCGAAAATGACCACCCACAACACCACCACGAAAAAAATCGTCAGCCAGGCATCGAGTTGCTGATTAAAGATGAGCTGGGGGGCAAACTTGGCCTTGGCCGCAGGCAGAGCGCCGCTGGCGAGCTTGTCCGCCATGTCGTTGGCGGCGGCGAAAAAGCCGACCCGCACATCGGAACTGAACACTTTCTCCCATGCCGCACTGGTCGTTACCATGGCCAGCCACGCCAACGGCGCCCCGGTCACCCAGGCGTATTTCAGCTTGCCGGACTTGACCAGGATGCCGGTCGCCACCGACAGGGCGATCGCCGCCAGCATCTGGTTGGAAATACCGAACAATGGCCACAGGATGTTGACGCCACCATTCGGGTCGATGACCCCAATATAGAGAAAATAACCCCAGGCCGCGACCACCATTCCGCTGGTGAGCAGCACCGAGGGATACCAGGAGGTTTCGCCCAGTTTGGGCGAAAAATTACCTAGCATGTCCTGCAGCATGAAGCGCCCGACGCGAGTTCCTGCGTCCAGCGTGGTGAGGATGAACACCGCCTCGAACATGATGGCGAAGTGGTACCACATCGCCAGGAGACCGTTGCCGAAGGCGCTGCCGAAGATGCTCGCCATTCCCACCGCCAGCGAAGGCGCGCCGCCGGTACGGGCGAACAGGGTTTTTTCGCCCATCTCTTTCGCCAGGAATTCCATCTGCTCCACCGTCACCGGAAAACCCCAGGATGAAATCTTCGCCACGGCATCCGCCGCCTCCTTGCCCACCACGCCCGCCGGGCTGTTAATCGCGAAAAACACGCCGGGATCGAGCACCGTGGCGGCGATCATCGCCATGATCGCAACGAAGGATTCCAGCACCATGCCACCGTAGCCGATCATGCGGATATCGCGCTCATTGGCGAGCAGCTTGGGCGTGGTGCCGGAGGCAATCAGCGCGTGGAAGCCGGACACCGCGCCGCAGGCGATGGTGATGAACACAAAGGGAAAAACGCTGCCGCCGAAAATCGGCCCGCTACCGTCGATGAACTGGGTCAGGGCCGGCATCTTGATCTCCGGGCGCATCAATACGATGGCAATCGTGAGCAGGAAAATCGTGCCGAGCTTCATAAAAGTGGACAGGTAATCGCGCGGCGCCAGCAGCAGCCACACCGGCAAAATCGCGGCGAGGAAGCCGTAGCCGATGACGAACCAGGCCAGCGTCAGCCCTTCGTGGTCGAACAGCGGGCGCAGCGATTCGTTGTGGTCGATCCAGCCGCCGCCCGCCACGGCGAAGAGCAGCAGGGCAAGGCCGATCAACGACCCCTCCAGCACCCGACCGGGACGGATGTTGCGCATGTAAAGCCCGACCAGCACCGCGATCGGGATCGTCGCCGCCACCGTCGAAGTCGCCCACGGGCTGTGCTTCATGGCGTTGACCACCACCAGCCCGAGCACCGCGATCAGGATCACCATGATCATCAGCGTGCCGACCAGCGCCGCCGCGCCGCCGATCGGCCCGAGTTCATCGCGCGCCATCTGGCCCAAGCTGCGGCCGTCACGGCGGATGGAGAAGAACAGGATGGTCATGTCCTGCACGCAGCCGCCCAGCACCGCGCCAACCAGTATCCACAAAGTGCCCGGCAGATAGCCGAACTGCGCCGCCAGGGTCGGCCCGATCAGCGGCCCCGGCCCGGCAATGGCGGCGAAATGGTGGCCGAACACCACCCACTTGTTGGTCGGCATGAAGTCGCGCCCGTTGTCGAGCCGCTCCGCCGGCGTAGCCCGGGTTTCGTCCAGCACCAGCACCCTGGCCGCGATCCAGGCGCTGTAAAAGCGGTAGGCAAGGGCGTAAACGCAAGCCGCAGCGGCAATGAACCAGATGGCGTTGATACTCTCGCCCCGGTTAAGAGCAATGCCGCCCACCGCCGCCGCACCGAGAATCGCCACCAAAAACCAGCCTATCCGCTGAAAAATCGTGCTTTTCATTTTTATCCCTTCAACAGTCCTTTTAAGTAGCACCGATTATAAGGTAAAATGCCCGTTCAAATCGTGGGCCGATAGCTCAGCTGGGAGAGCGCCGCGTTCGCAATGCGGAGGTCGTGAGTTCGATCCTCATTCGGTCCACCAAGAACACCATTTAATCTCTTCGGCACCACCCCCTGATGATGAAATCATAGGACAATATCCCTCGCCCCGGAACGAAAGCCAACGATCTGCCATGAATCATTCGATCTGCATCGCCCCCGATCAAGGCCAGCCCCCTCTGACAAAAGCGCAAAAGGCCTTCAACAACCTGATCAAGCAGGTCGAGAAGAAACGCGCCCAGCTCATGGCTTGGGAGGCGGCCATTCCCTCCTTCCAGCAAAAATACACCCGTGAATTGGCCCCTCTGGTCGAGGCCTCGGCGGAGATACAGGTCGAGATGGTGCATTGCCTCGATCGGATCATCGGCCAAAAAGGGCTGAGCAAAGCCGAGCGCCGCACAGTTGCCGACCTGATCGTTGAATTGGCGGAAACGTTGCTGGCAGAGCGCGACGATGAAAAGTTGAAGGCCCTCTACAACAAATACAGCCATGTCGATTACGACAGCCAGGAAGCGGGCGAATTAGCCTACATGAAAGACCTGTTCGAGGAGATGACGGGTTTCGATCTGGGTGATGACGTGGACTTGCGCTCGCCCGAGGACGTAATTCGCCGCGCGCAAGCGCAGATGGAGGAAAAGCTGGCGCAAGAGGGACACAAGCCCAAGCGAAAAAAATCGGCAAAACAAATCGCCAGGGAAGAGAAACAGCAGGCCGAAGCTCAACAAATCAGGCTATCCCTCCGCGAGGTCTACCGCAAACTGGCCAGCGCCCTGCACCCGGATCGTGAAACCGACCCGCAAGAGCGCGAACGCAAAACGGCTTTGATGCAACGCGTCAATCAAGCCTATGAAAAAAACAACCTGCTGCAATTGCTGGAGCTGCAACTGGAATTGGAACACATCGACCAAAGCCACCTCAACAACCTCGGCGAAGAACGATTGTCGCACTACAATAAGGTGTTGAAAGAACAGCTCCACGAACTCGATGACGAAATCATCCATGTCGAAGGCAACTTCAGAATGCGTTTCGGCATCGACCCCTTCGTCCGGCTATCTCCCGCCACCCTGATGCGCCATCTCGCCCACGACATCGCGCTCACCCAGCGAACAATACGCGAGACAAAAAAAGACCTGGCCGACCTTCAGGACATCAAGAAGGCAAAAGCCTGGCTCAAGAAAATGCGCCACGATTCCCGGATGGATTATTTCGACGACTGCCCATTCTGACCCCCGACAACCCTGGTAGAAGGAATGGCATGATGAATCAATATGCCCCAGAGCACGCACCGAATCCGGATGAATGGCTCGGAAGCACGCGAAGCACGGGGTCAGCGCGAAGCACGGGGTCAGGCCTTACATTTGACATCCATGTCCTGTCGTTTGGGCTGCCTTCTGTTTGGCTTCAAACAGAAGGCATGGATGGCAAGGCCTTGCGGTGAAACGGGCGGAAGGTCAGGGAGGATATGTCAAACGTAAGGCCTGACCCCGCGCCCTGTGACCCCGCGCCCTGTGACCCCGCGCCCTGTGACCCCGCGCCCTGTGACCCCGCGCCCTGTGACCCCGCGCCCTGTGACCCCGCGCCCTGTGACCCCGCGCCCTGCGCGCCCTCAAGCCCTCGCGTTTGTGAAAGCAGGTGATGTCCTGGTTGTCTGGAAACTGGATCGACTGGGGCGCTCTCTGCCGCATCTGTTGACCATCGTAAACTCCCTCAAAGACAAGCAGGTCGCGTTCCGGTCGCTGACAGAGGGAATGGACACCACCACCCCTTCAGGCGAGTTGTTGTTTCACGTCTTCGGCGCACTGGCCCAGTATGAGCGGGCGTTAACCACGGAACGTGTTGTGGCTGGCCTAGCCGCCGCCAAACGGCAGGGCCGCATTAGCGAGCGTCCGCTAGCCATCGTCGGTGAAAAACTGGATGCCATTCTTGTGGCGTTGCGTGGCGGCATGTCAAAGGCGGCGGTGTGCCGCAACTTTGGCGTTAAACGCACCACCTTGATTAAAACCTTGGCCCGCATTGGGTGGCCTGGTGTCCCCGGCAAGTAACTGGCCCCTAGCAGACTGTCTGACTTCTGCTTTTTGCACAACATAACACATTGATTATTAACAACATATACATCTGCTTAAATAATGAGCGCAGTAATAAAATCAATGCGTTACGAGCGAAGTCAGACAGGCTGCTAGGTGGAAACTATTGGACGCTGTTTCTCCCCCCTAATCTGGAAAGTTTTGCACGCGGTCTGACACGTGGTATATACTGCGCGTATATCCTTAAATTGTGGGGGCGACTATGACCTATGCGCGCGTATTTCAATCAGGCAACAGCCAAGCGGTTCGCTTGCCTAAAGAGTTTCGTTTTGATGCCCAACAGGTGGAGATTTTTCGACGGGGAGATGAAGTGATTCTGCGTGAGCACCCGAGTAGTGCGTTGACCATTTTTAATGCGTTGAGCCAGTTGCCGGAAGATTTTATGGCACAGGGACGAGGTGACGCTCAACCTCAGGAAAGAGAGTCGTTCTGATGGCAGTACGCTACTTGCTGGATACGAACATCTGCATTTATATCGCCAAGCACAATCCACCTGCTGTGCGCGAGCGGTTTGCCCGACATACGGCGGATGAACTGGCCATGTCTGTGGTGACGCTGGGTGAGTTGCGCTTCGGTGCGGAAAAAAGCCAATCGCGCGAACGCGCATTGGCGGTCATAACCCAACTCGAAACCACGATGCAAATCGCGTCGCTGACTGAGACAGTGGGAGAGCATTACGGCCAAATACGAGCTGCGCTGCAACAGCGGGGCGAAATGATCGGCAACAATGACTTGTGGCTGGCGGCGCATGCCCGCGCGGAAGGTTGGGTACTGGTAACCAACAATGAGCGTGAATTCGTCCGTGTTGAGGGATTGCAAGTGGAAAACTGGGCAGCGTAATGGCACTGTGTCAATCAGCATCGCAGCAGAAGCAAAATCAAAAACGGGGCAGAGCTGTCCAGCTGCAAGCAAAAGCACGGGGTCTTGCATTTGACATCCATGTCCTGTCGTTTTAGGCCGCTGTCTGTTTGACTTCAAACAGGAGGCATGGATGGCGAGGCCTTGCGGTGAAACGGGCGGAAGGTCGGGAAAGATATGTCAAACGTAAGGCCTGACCCTGCGCCTCGCGCCTTCTGCGCCTTATGGTCTGGACCCGTACGCCTGGCTGCGCCGCGTCATGCGCGACTTGTCCGCCGCACGAACGGTCGAGGAAATTGAAGTGCTGTTGCCATGGAATTTGCATGCGGCGGATTTAACCATTGAAATGTTACGCTGAGTAGAGTGAGGTTCGTGGAGCGCTTACGTTACGGTAGCCTTGCCGCCCCTCAGCACGCTCATGACGGTTGGCCCCCAATGTCTCCGTTACCTGCGCCTCCAATATCTGATTGAGTACAGATTCCACCAGATTAGCTAACCCATCTCGGCCACTCAATAATCCTGACAACAATTCCTTTTCCACGTTAATATCATATCCAGCTATCGCTTCTTCTCCTTTGGTTTTTGAAACGTTTTTGACAGCGTCAATTTACCAAACCGGAGCGGTGGCTGCCCACCAATATTTACAGCAGGTTACGGACTTAATCAGCGGTAACGCGAGAGCCAGGAGACCCCGATGGATTCGCCCTTAGAACCCCCTGCCTTTAGGCATGGGGAGGTTTAGTGAGCCTCGACTACGCCACCCTCGATCTGTTGCGCCAGAGCCACCCGGCATGGCGGCTGTTGCGCTCGGATCACGCGCCGCTGGTGGCGAGTTTTCTGCAGCGCGCGTTCATCGCGCCCAATGTGAGGGTGAAAAGCGCGGCGGATTTGGCCGAGGAGCTGGAAGACGAGCTGTTTGTCCTGCGCGAACGGTTGGGCGCGGAGGCCTTCCCCAAGCCCGCGCTCGACTACCTCAACGACTGGGCCGCCACCGGGAAGGGTTGGCTGCGCAAGTTCTACGCCCACGGGTCGGATGAACCGCAGTTCGACCTGACCCCGGCGACCGAGAAGGCGATTGCTTGGCTTTCGACGCTCGCCGAGCGCAGTTTCGTCGGCACCGAATCGCGCTTGCTCACGCTGTTCGAGCTGCTCAAGCAGATGAGCGAGGGCTCCGAAACCGACCCGCAAGCGCGCCTTGCGGAATTGCGCAAGCGGCGCGACGAGATCGACTCTGAAATCGCCCGCGTTGTCGCCGGCGATATGCCGCTGCTGGACGACACGGCGCTGAAAGACCGCTTCCAGCAGTTCATGCAGATGGCGCGTGAACTGCTCACCGATTTTCGCGAGGTGGAGCACAATTTTCGTGGGCTGGACCGGCGCGTGCGGGAACGCATCGCGCTGTGGGAAGGCTCGAAAGGCGCGCTGCTGGAAGAAATCATGGGCGAGCGCGACGCGATTGCCGACTCCGACCAGGGCCGGAGCTTTCGCGCCTTCTGGGATTTCCTGATGTCCAGCCGCCGCCAGGAAGAGCTGTCGGCGCTGCTTGAGCGCGTCCTGAGCCTGCCCCCGGTGGTCGAGCTCAAACCCGACGCCCGCACCCGCCGCGTGCATTACGACTGGCTGGAGGCCGGCGAACATACCCAGCGCACGGTGGCCCAGCTTTCGCAGCAGTTGCGGCGCTTTCTCGACGACCAGGCCTGGCTGGAGAATCGCCGCATCATGGACATCCTGCACGGCATCGAAGCCAAGGCGCTCAACGTGAGGGGGGCGCCGCCACCGGGCGAGGTGACGAATATTGCGGACACCGCTGCCGGCATCGAGTTGCCGATGGAACGACCGCTCCACACCCCGGCCTGCAAGCCGTTGATCGCCGATATCGAGCTGGAGTCGGGTGACGCCGAAATGGATGCCGCCGCGCTGTATTCGCAGATCGTGATCGACAAGAGCGCATTGGCGCGGCATATCCGCCACGCCTTGCAGGATCGTTCGCAAGTCACTCTGCAGCGGCTGTGCGAGACGCAACCGCTGCAGCACGGCCTGGCCGAACTGGTGGCGTACCTGCAACTCGCGAGCGGCCCCTTCAAGGCCGTGGTGGATGAAGCGGTGACCGATAAAATCGTCTGGCGACGGGTCGGGCCGGAGGGCCGGGAACAGGCGAAACAGGCGCGTTTGCCGCGCGTGATCTTTGTGAGGTAAGAATGCAAGAACTGGAACCGGAACCGGAAAACGTCCCGGCAACGAACGGCTTATCGGTACTGGTGATCCTTTTGCTCAAAGGCATAATCTACCAGGAAGCGGACGGCGGCGCCTGGAATGCCTTGCTCAACCTGCAAGCCAGGGTGCGCGACTATATGGCGGTGCTGGGCCTGGAGCTGGTGCTTGACGAGGCAGAGGGCTACGCCTTCTTGCGCTCGCGCCCGGAAAACGAAGAGACCGCGACGCCCAAGCTTCCGCGCCTGGTGGCGAGACGCCCGCTGTCGTTTCCGGTGAGCTTGCTGCTGGCGCTGCTGCGCAAGAAGCTGGCCGAATTCGACGCCAGCGGCGGCGACACGCGGCTGGTTCTCAGCCGTGACGAGATCGTCGAGTTGATTCGGGTGTTCCTGCCCGAAAGCAGCAATGAGGCCAAGCTGATCGACCAGATCGAGACCTATCTCAACAAGATCGTGGAGCTGGGATTCCTGCGCCGGCTGAAACAGGGCGCGGGACAAACTGCCGTGTTCGAGGTGCGGCGCATTCTCAAGGCCTTTGTAGACGCGCAGTGGCTGGCGGATTTCGATGCGCGGCTGGCCGCGTATCAGGTTCAGCTCGGCGCGGGATCGGGAGGGGTTGCCGATGAATGACGCGCAAACCCTGGGCCTGGATTTCGTGGCCGACGATACGCTCTCGGGCTTTCGCTTGCACCGCCTGGAAGTCTTCAACTGGGGCACCTTCGATGGCCGCGTCTGGGTGCTGAACCCAAACGGCAAGAACGCCTTGCTCACCGGCGACATCGGGTCGGGCAAATCGACGCTGGTGGATGCGGTCACCACGCTGCTGGTCCCGGCGCACCGCATTGCCTACAACAAGGCCGCCGGCGCCGACAGCAAGGAACGCACGCTGCGCTCCTATGTGCTCGGGCATTACAAGTCGGAGAGGAATGAGGTGTCTGGCGCCGCCAAGCCGGTGGCGCTACGCGATCACAACAACTATTCGGTGATCCTCGGCGTCTTCCATAACGCGGGTTACGACCAGACGGTGACGCTGGCGCAGGTTTTCTGGATGAAGGATGCACAGGGGCAACCCGCCCGCTTCTTTGTCGGCGCGGAGCGCGATTTGTCGATTGCGACAGACTTCGCCCACTTCGGCCCGGATATCGCCGGGCTCAAGAAAAAATTGCGCGGACCGGGCGCGGAGGTGTTCGACAGCTTTCCGCCCTACGGCGCCTGGTTCCGTCGCCGCTTTGGCATCGACAACGAACAGGCGCTGGAGCTGTTTCACCAAACGGTGTCGATGAAGTCGGTGGGCAACCTGACCGACTTCGTCCGCAGCCACATGCTGGAACCCTTTGAGGTTGCGCCACGCATCACGGCCTTGATCGGCCACTTCGACGACCTGAACCGGGCGCACGAGGCGGTGTGCAAGGCCAAGCGTCAAGTGGAACGGCTTCTGCCACTGGTCGCCGACTGCGAGCGCCACGCGTCGCTTGCCTCGCAGGCCGAGGAGCTCCGCGCCTGCCGCGAGGCGCTGAGACCCTACTTCGCGGGCCTGAAGCTGGCGCTTTTGGAAAAGCGTATCGTCGGCCTCGCCGAGGAATGGGAACGGCAAGTTATCCAGGTCAAGCGCGTGGGCGAGCGTCGCGACGCGCAGCGCATCGAGGAAGCCGAACTCAAACACCACATCGCCGACAACGGCGGCGACCGCCTGGAGAGACTGTCTGCCGAAATCCGCAAGCAGGAGCAGGAGCGCCTGCAACGCAACAGCAAGGCGCTGCGTTATGCCGAACTGGTCCAGGCGGTTGGCGAAAGTCCGTCCGGCGATGAGCCGGGTTTCCTGGAACAGCGTCAACGCCTTTCGGGATTAACGGAGACGACGAAGGAAGCGGAAACAAAACTTCAGAACCAGAAAAACGAACACGATTTCGAATTCAGGCAGGGCAAGCTGGAACACGACGATCTGACCAGCGAAATCAACAGTCTGAAAGCCCGGCGCAGCAACATTCCCGCCGAGCAGGTGGTCATGCGCACCGCGCTATGCAAGGCGCTTGATTTGCCCGAAGAGGACATGCCCTTTGTCGGCGAACTGCTGCAGGTAAGAAACGATGAGCGCGACTGGGAGGGCGCCGCCGAACGGTTGTTGCGCAATTTCGGCCTGTCGCTGCTGGTGCCGGATGAACATTACGCCAAGGTGGCGGATTGGGTGGACAGGACGAACCTCAGGGGACGCCTGGTGTATTTCAGGATACGCCCGAGCCCCCGGAGCGAACTGCCTGATTTGCACCGGGATTCCCTGGCGCGCAAACTGGCCATCAAGCCCGATTCGCCTTTCTACGATTGGCTGGAACGCGAGTTGGCACACCGTTTTGACGTGGCCTGCTGCGCCACCCAAGAGCAGTTCCGCCGCGAGACGCGCGCCATCACCCGTGCGGGTCAGATCAAGGCCGCAGGCGAGAAACACGAGAAAGACGACCGCCACCGGCTGGATGACCGCAGCCGCTACGTGCTGGGCTGGACCAATGCCGAGAAGGTCGCCGCGCTCGAAACCAAAAAGCGGGCGCTAGAGGCCCGGCTGGGCGAACTGGGCAGCCTGATCGGCAAGATACAGGCTGACCAGAACGCGCTCAAGGAACGCCTCACGGCGCTGTCGAAACTCGACGAGTACGCCGATTTCCGTGAACTCGACTGGCAGTCTCTTGCCGTGGAGGTGGCTCGGCTCATAGACGAAAAACGGCGGCTGGAATCTGCCTCCGATGTGCTGAAGCAACTGACCGGACGGCTGGCCGAGGTCGTCGCCGCATTGAAAATCACGGAAACCCTGTTGGAGGAACACCAGGACAAGCGTTCCAAAGCCGAGCAGAAAAAGACGGATGCCGAAGCCTTGCGCATTCAGGCGCAAACGCTGTTGGATGAGCCGGCCTTTGCCGGCAACGAAGCGTACTTCGGGCGACTTGACTCCGTTCGCGGCGAGGCCTTGGGCGAGCATCAGCTCTCGGTCGAATCCTGCGACAACCGCGAGCATGAAATGCGCGACTGGCTGCAAAAGCAGATTGACAACGAAAGCAGGAAACTCGGCAATTTGGGGGAGCGTATCGTCAAGGCGATGACCTCCTACAAAGAGGAATTCAAACTTGAGACTTCAGAGGTCGATGCCAGCCTGGACGCGGCTTTCGAATACCGCAACATGCTCGGCGCGCTTCAAGCCGACGATTTGCCGCGCTTCGAGGCGCGCTTCAAGGAACTGCTGAACGAAAACACCATCCGCGAGGTGGCGAACTTTCAGTCGCAGTTGGCCCGCGAGCGGGAAACGATCAAGGAGCGTATTGCGCGCATCAACGAGTCGCTGAACGGGATTGACTATAACCCCGGTCGCTATATCGTCCTGGAAGCCCAGCCTGCGCCGGATGCCGACACCCGCGACTTCCAGACCGAACTGCGGGCCTGTACCGAAGGGGCGCTGACCGGCTCCGACGACACCCAATACTCCGAAGCCAAGTTCCTACAGGTCAAACACATCATCGAGCGCTTTCGCGGACGAGAGGGACAATCCGAGCAGGATCGTCGCTGGGCCGCCAAGGTCACCGATGTGCGCAACTGGTTCGTATTTGCCGCCAGCGAGCGCTGGCGCGAGGACGACAGCGAACACGAGCACTATTCCGACTCCGGCGGCAAGTCGGGCGGTCAAAAAGAGAAACTGGCCTATACCATCCTGGCGGCAAGCCTGGCCTACCAGTTCGGTCTTGAATGGGGCGCCGTCCGTTCCAGAACCTTCCGTTTTGTGGTGATTGACGAAGCGTTCGGGCGCGGCTCGGACGAGTCCGCGCAATATGGTCTGCGGCTGTTTGCCCAACTCAACCTGCAGCTCCTGATCGTCACCCCCCTGCAAAAAATCCACATCATCGAACCTTTCGTTGCCAGCGTGGGGTTTGTCCAGAACGAGGAAGGCCGCGCCTCCAAGCTGCGCAACCTGTCAATTGAGGAGTACCGCTCGGAGAAGGCGAGGATCGCCGGATGAGCTGGACCAGACCGGCAGACCTGCGCGCCCAGGTGCAAAAGCTGTGGGGCCGGGGGGAGATGCTGGCCAGTCTTGTTACTGGCCAGTCGCCATTCCCGAAGCGTTTGGCGCTCAAAGGGCCGACATCGGCAGAAATGGCCGACCGCTTCGACGAGGTGCGTGCCTGGATCGGCGAGATTCGGGCGATGCCGCATTGCCGGGTGGAAATGCGGGAATTCAGGCACCGCGTGTTCGGCGCAAATGCGGTGCCCCAGGAAGTATGGATCGACACCGTCGAAGAGGCCTTGGCGCTTATCGGCAAGCAACGCGATGCCGCCCGCTTCACTGCGTTGGCCGGCCTGACGGCTGGCGCACAGCCGAAATTGCTGGGCTGGCTGGCCAAACGGACACTACGGGCGCTGGCGCTGGCCGATGAATGGGGCCGGCTACTGGAAATCGTTGCCTGGCTCGAGCATCACCCGCGCCCGGACGTATACCTCAGGCAGGTAGACATCCCGGGCGTACACAGCAAGTTCATCGAAGCCCATCGCGGCGTGCTCGCAGAGTTGCTGGATAGGGTCTTGCCGCCCGAGGCCATCGATCCGACCGCTTCAGGAACAAGCCAATTCGCAAAGCGCTACCGGTTTCGCGACAAACCGGCGCGGATTCGCTTCCGCGTTCTTGATCCCGATCACGCGCTGCTGCCGGGAAGTCTAATCCAGGACATCACTCTCGATGCCGGGAGCTTTGCCCGGCTTGATACCAAAATCTCACGGGTTTTTATTACCGAAAACGAAATCAACTTCCTGGCCTTTCCACCAGTCAGAGACAGCCTGGTCATCTTCGGTGCGGGATACGGTTTCGAGATGTTGCAGAAGGCCGAATGGCTTGCGCGCTGCCGCGTTCATTATTGGGGGGATATCGACACCCACGGCTTCGCGATCCTCGATCAACTCCGCAGCCAGTTCGACCATGTGGAGTCGTTCCTGATGGACCGCGCCACCTTGCTGGCGCTCGAATCGCAATGGGGCGAGGAAGAGAAACAGACCCTGCGTGACCTGCCCCGGCTGAACCCCGAGGAAAAGGCGCTCTACGATGATTTGCGGGACAACCGGATACGGGGGAATCTGCGCCTTGAGCAGGAAAGGATCGGCTTCGGCCGGGTGGCGTCTGCGTTATCGGCGCTTGCGGTGATTCACTAACCCGAATCAAAAAATTCAGCCCGTAGCAACGCATCAGCGGGTGCCAGAATACGCAGCCCCAACTCGGCACGGATCACCAGCAGATCTTGATCCCCTGTAATCAGCCACTGAGCAGACGCGGCCAAAGCGGTGTGAATAAATTTGTCGTCATCCACGTCCTTGCAATAGCGTTGCGCGGCGATCGGCTCGGGGATGTCCACCCAATGTGCGGCAGCGTTTGCGTCGTGTAAAATCGCACGCCGGATTTCCATGCTCAGATACCGATCAAATTTGGGCTTCCACAGCCTTGATTCAAGTTCCGCAAAAGTCGTTTTTGAAAACACCGGTACGCCCTGCGCCAGCACGCGCCGCACCACCTGCGCTGGCGCTCCTTCTTTGGAAAGCGCCGCGCTGATCCACACATTGGTGTCAATCACGACCCGGTTTGCCATGGCGCGGTCGAAGTCAGGGCCGGTTTTAGCTTTCATCGGCCAGCAGGGCATCCAGCGTCCCAGAAGTGAGCCCGGCGGCAGTCGCTGCATCGCTGGCCTGATCGAGGGTGTGCTGCAACCGGTTGGCGTAAAAAGCGCGCATCGCTTCAAAGTCCTGCACGCTGACCATCACGCCCACCAGGCGCTCGTGACGCATGACACCGACCGGCTCGCGCTGCGCCCGGTCAAGAAATTCCCCGAAACGGGTTTTGGCTTCATTGGCGGTAAATGTTTGCATGGAATGGCGCTCCGTTTGGATGACTTGGATGCGCACAATTTAATCCAATCGTTCGATTTGGTCAACTTCTATGTGCCTTGCACATCCACTGAATTGCAACGTAAATCAACTTAGATTTCGCAGTTGACCGCGTCGTAGGGTCACCCGAAGCGGGTACACGCCAACGGACACTCCCACGCTTGTATCCATGCGGCGTTCCGGTGGTTACGGAGCGATCAACTGAGGAATCCAGGATAAAGGAATTACCTGGCTCAGCTCCCTTTGTTTGAGGTAATGCCCGTCCAGAAATCGTGATCCTTGCGGAGAAACTCATCGTAAGGGAGGTAATGGGAGCCATCGCATGAAAAGGTCAGGCCGACGAGGCCGTTAAAAATGTTCAGGGTGCCGGAGCGCAGGTAGAACATCTCGTCCATGAGGCGTAGCGTGCGAAAGGCATCCAGCACGTCGCGGACTTGCTCGGGCGGCACCAGCGCCCCCGTCGGGTAGGGGGTGCGGGGGTAGGCAAGACAAATGTCCGGGTCGATCAGCGCTTCAATATCCAGCAGACGATAACGGTAGGGATCCTCCATGACCCAGACCACGGCGCGGCTACTGGAGAAGTGCAACATCACATGAAACACCCCGTGATAGAGCATGAGTTCGGTTACCACGCCCAGCACCGTGTCGACATGCTGGTCCATCTCGCTTTCCGTGCGGGTCTGGTGGAATACCGTGCCGCGGATGGAGGGGTCTCCCTTGATCTGGCGCCAGTATCTCGGCTCTTCGTAGAGCTCGCGCGTCAGCGGCAGATCGCGCAGGCCGAAATAGGCGCCGATAAATCCCAGGGCATCGCCGGCAGCATCGCGCACAATCTGGGTGGCCGTCAGAGAGGGGCGCCGCTCGCGCAGGCTGATGTAGGCATCCGAAAGGAAAAAGTCGGTACTGGCCGTGATTTCGCGCAGGTAGGGCCGCTTGGCCCGATCCCGGCCAAAACCCTCCAGCAACCCTTCGTGACTCACGTTATCGCTGATCTGGATGGCGTTGGCGTCGAGCGCATAGAGATGCTTGCAGTAAGGCAATTCTTTCAGCGCCTCGCCCAGCATCGCATCCAATTTTTCCCGGTCTCCCCAGACTGGAACGCATTCTGCCGCCAGCCGTCGTAATGGCTCCTGCAACAGGCCCACCAGCGATTCACGCTGGTGGGCTACGCTTTCTTGCAATGTTTCTTTCGAGAGGTTCATATCCGGGCTATCATTCGAGTCATTCGGTTGCCTTGCGCATTTAGCAGTATTCTAGCAGCCTGTCGGACTTGATCCGGGAAATTTCATTAACGCTCACTGCCACCCCCCATGGAGCCAATCATGACCGCTACCCAGAAAATTTGCAGCATGGCGCTGTTCTGCGATTTCGAGAATGTCGCTTTGGGCGTGCGCGACGCCAAGTACGAAAAGTTCGATATCAGCAAGGTTCTCGAACGCCTGCTGCTCAAGGGCAACATCGTGGTAAAAAAAGCTTATTGCGACTGGGACCGGTACAAGGAATTCAAGGCCCCCATGCACGAGGCTTCGTTCGAACTGATCGAGATTCCTCACGTGCGCCAGTCGGGAAAAAACTCGGCAGACATCCGCATGGTAGTCGACGCGCTCGACCTGTGCTACACCAAGTCCCATGTGGACACCTTCGTCATCATCAGCGGCGATTCGGATTTTTCGCCCCTGGTGAGCAAACTGCGCGAGAACAACAAGACCGTGATCGGGGTCGGGGTCAAGAACTCCACCTCCGATCTGCTGATCGCCAACTGCGACGAGTTCATCTACTACGACGATCTGGCACGCGAAAACGCCGTGAAGGCGGAAAAAGCCAAGAAGCGCACCAGCAAGAAAAAACCTGCCGCCAAAGAGTCCACGGAGGCGGTGCCTAAAACTGCACCCCCGGAAAACGGCAGCAAGTCACAGGAAGCCCTGGACTTGATGATGGAGACGGTAGAGGCCCTGTTTGCGGAGCGCGGCGAAGAGGAAAAAATCTGGGGTTCGATGGTCAAGCAGGCGCTGAAGCGGCGCAAACCGGGCTTCAATGAAAGCTACTACGGCTTTCGCTCGTTCAGCAAGCTGCTTGAGGAAGCTGCCGCGCGCAAACTGCTGGACGTGGAGCACGACGAAAAGTCGGGGGGCGTCATCATCAAGAACTTCAACCCGGAATATTAGGAGCGGGCTTGCCCGCGATCATGGATGCTGTCATTTCGACCAAGGGGATAAATCTTGCTCCCCCATCGGCGTAAAGATTTCTCCCGAAGCCTGCCCTGAGCGAAGCCGAATGGATGCTAAATAACAGGTTCTTGTTTGGTTTTGGCTAGTCCGGCTTTAAGAAGGAGTCCTGCATGGACGCCAACCATTCCGTTTCATTCTTCGACAAGCAGTTCCAGAAGCAGATCAGCGAGCAGAGCTTCGCCCTCAACCCGTTCGAGGAGGCGGCATTGCCGCATTTGACGGGCAGCGTGCTGGATCTGGGTTGCGGGCTGGGCAATTTAAGCATCGAGGCAGCGCGGCGTGGCGCTTCAGTGGTGGCGGTAGATGCCAGCCCGACTGCGGTTGCGCATATCCAGCGGGTGGCAGAACAGGAGAAGCTGGCACTGCAAGGGGTTCGGGCCGACCTGTCGAACTACCGCATCGATGGCCAGTTCGACACCATCGCGGCGATCGGACTGCTGATGTTTTTCGAACGGGAGCAGGCACTGGCCTTGCTCGACGAAATCCAGCAGCACGTCAAACCTGGTGGCCGCGCCGTGGTCAATGTCCTGATCGAGGGCACGACCTTCATTGGCATGTTCCAGCCCGGTCATTACACTCTATTCGACCATGACGAACTGGCGCAGCGCTTTGCTGGTTGGCGGATGCTGGAACACACCTATCAGACCTTCCCCGCACCGGAAAACACCGAGAAGGTGTTTGCCACAATCGTGGCCGAGAAAGTTTAGCCTCAGCCAGCTTCGGTAAGCTTTCCGATCTGTCGGTCATGTGTCCGGCCCAGCAGCATCAGGGCGAAGATCGCGCCAATCAGCGCATAAACCATATCCGACTGGGTATCCCAGACATAACCCTGCGTCCCGAGAAATGCCTCGGCCGCTTCTTCCGACGCAAGCGCTACCCACCACTCGATCAGTTCGTACAGCGCGCTGATCGCCAGGCAAATGCAGACGACGATGAAGAACAGCCAGCGTTTCGATGCGACTACGGCATTGCGGATCAGGATTTCCCGCGCCACGATGGCCGGGACGAAGCCCTGAGCGAAGTGACCGAGCTTATCGTAGTTGTTGCGCTGCCAGCCAAAATAATCCCTGAGCGGGTCGAGCAGGGGCACTTCGGCATAGGTGTAATGCCCGCCGACCATCAGGATCAGGCAGTGAACCAGGATCAGGAAATAAGCCAGTGGCGTGAAGGGGAAGCGGCGGCGCGTGACCGCCAGCAGCACAAAGACGATCATTGCCGGCAGGACTTCGAGCAGCCAGGTGAGGGCGTCCTTGGGGTGGGCGCCCGACCAGATCAGAGTGGCGAAATAAACCAGGACCCAGAGTGCGGCCATGGTGGGCGTGGGTTTATTCAGGCTGGTCAACGCTGTCCCATGGTTCCAGCTTGTACTTCGGCGGCTTGCTCATCAGGTAGAGCACGATGCCGCAGCTGAGGAAGAACAGGGTGGTGGCGAACAGGCTGGCCGTGACGACGTCGCTGCCGCCGCGCGTGACCATGAAGTAACCAAAAATTAGCAGGCTGATGGCCATGCTGGCGAATGAGGCGACGGCGAAGCCGAAGGCGATTTTTCTGCCGGTGTTGCGGGTGTTCATTTGCGTTCCTCAGGGTGGGCTTAATCGGTCGGATCGGGCTTCATAGATTCCGTAGGGTGAGCACGCTTTGTGCCCACGCGGAACCAAACCGCGTGGGCAGACGAAAAACCTGTCTGCCCACCCTTGCGCAGCGCACCGGTTCATGGGGTTCAATTCGGGCGAAAACTGGCGACTGCATTTTCTCCCGCAAGCGGGGGCAATGGTGAAGGGCGCTTGTTCCGATTTGGGCTATTCTGCGTTGAGTATGGTCAGCATCGACTGGAGCGCCTCTGCCACTTCGCGGCCGAGATCGGTGAGGTAGCCGCCGTCGGCCAGGGTGACCAGTTTCTTGGCGTGCAGCCGCCGCACTGCGGCAATCACTGCGGGCTCGGCGTCTTTGCGCACTTTCATGCCTTCCTGCATGGTGTCGAGGTCGAAGTGGGCGAGGAAGTTCAGTTCCTCCACGAGGTCGGGGGTCAGTTTTGGAGGTGGGATCAACATGGTGTGCCTTTCTGAAATAGTCTTCGGCTATTGTGGCACGGAAACGGTGTCCGCTCCATCCGCGTTGCTTTCTTTTTTCACCTTGCGGTTCGACCCGGCCACCATGTCGTAAACGAACAGGCGGCAATCCAGTGCGCCGTTGAAGAGCGGAATACGGCGCGACACGGAAAGCCGGATCAGCTTGGGCAAACGCATGTCGGCGCTGAAGAAGCAAGCACGCCAGCCGCCGAATTTCTGCTTGAGAAGGTCGCCAATCCTGGGGTAGAGCTGCGCCATTTCTTCCTGTTCGCCGATGCGCACGGCGTAGGGCGGGTTGGCGACCAGCACGCCGGTCGGCGCGGGCGGCGCCACATCGAGCAGGTTGATCTGCTTCAAGGTCACCACTTCTTCCAGCCCGGCGGCGGCCAGGTTGGCGCGCGCTGCCATCAGCACGGTGCTGGAAACGTCGCTGCCGTAGATCGGCAATGGATTTTTCGGCAGTTCCGCCGCAACGGCTTCCTGGTAAATCGCATCCCAGGCCGCAGGGTCGAAATTTTTTATCTGCTCGAAGGCGAACCAGCGTTCCGCGCCGGGAGCGATGTTGAGCGCCATCTGAGCGGCCTCGATGAGGAAGGTGCCGCTGCCGCACATCGGGTCGAGCAGCGGCATCCCCGGCTGCCAGCCGGCGAGGTACAAGATTCCCGCCGCCAGGTTTTCGCGCAGCGGCGCTTCGCCCTGCTCCTTGCGGTAGCCGCGCTTGAACAGCGCCTCGCCCGAGGTGTCGAGGTAAAGCGATACCCGCTCGGCGGTGAGAAAAGCGTACACCCGCATGTCCGGCGCGGCGGTGTCGATGTTGGGACGCTCGCCGCCAGCTTTGCGGAACTTGTCGCAGATGGCGTCCTTGATTTTCAGAGTGACGAAATCCAGGCTACGCAGGGGGCACCTGATCGCGCTGACCTTGACGCGGAAGGTCTGTTCGACATCGAACCAGCTCGGCCAAGGCAGGGCCAGCGCGGCGCGGTAAATATCCTCCTCGCTGCGGTAGGGTTGTTCCGCCAGCCGCCACAGGACGCGGCTGGCGACCCGGCTCCACAGGTTGACGCGATAGCACAGCGCCAGGTCGCCGGCAAAGCCGACGCCGCCGTCGGTGGGTGCGATGGCGGTTGCGCCGAGCTTTTCCAGCTCGGCTGCCAATGGGGTTTCCAGGCCGCGCGGGCAGGGGGCGAAAAATTGTTGGGTCGTGGTCATAAGATATCCTGAAAAAATCGGTTAGCCACAGAGTTCACAGAGAAAAATCAAAAGCAGGCGTCTCTGTGTCCTCTGTGATCTCTGTGGCTTGAATTTGCAATTTTTAGGGTTATTTCAGCAGCCGCCGCCGGGTCAGCCCCAGCGCGATGTAAAAACCGACGCCGCCATAAGCGAGCAGCGCCACAACGTGTGCGAGCACTTGCTGCGGTGCGCCGCCTTGCACCAGCGGGCGGGCCAGTGCGATGGCATGGGTCAGCGGGAGCCAGGCCGAGATCGCCTGTAGCCACGCGGGCAACTGGTCGACCGGGTAGAACACGCCGCACAGCAACACCATCGGCGTGATCACCAGGGTGAAGTAATACATGAAAAAATCATAGTTGGGCGAAAGCGCGTTCATCACCAGCCCCATGCCGGAAAAGCAGAAGCCGATCAGGATGATCAGCGGAATCAGCCACAGGATTTGACCCAGTCCGGCCAGGCCCAGCACCAGGACGATGACCAGGATCGCCAGGCCGGAGAGCAGGCTCTTGCTGGTGGCCCAGAGCAGCTCGGCGAGCAGCACGTCGTCCAGGGTCAGCGGCGTGTTGAGGATGGCCTCCCAGGTTTTCTGCACGTGCATGCGCGAGAAGCCCGAGTAGAGCACCTCGAAAGTGGCGCTGTTCATGGTGCTGTAGCACACCGTGCCAGCGGCGAGAAAGGTCAGGTAGGGTACGCCGCCCACTTCGGGCAGCAAGCCGCCCAGCCCGTAGCCCAGACCCAGCATGTAAAACGCTGGGTCGGCCAGATTGCCAAGGATGGAGGGGATGGCGAGCTTGCGCCATACCAGGAAGTTGCGCCGCCATACCGGGATGAAGCGCAGGCTCAGGGTGGGCAACGCCCAAAATCCGGTCATGATAGTGGTTTCATCCCGTCACCTTCGCCGGCAGAAACAGCAGCAATGGATTATCCGGGGAGGCCGTGAAACCAAAGCGTCGGTAGTAACCGGCGGCCTGTTCGTCGATGGCATCGACGAACAGGCCGATGCCGCCCGCTTCTGTGTAGATTCGTTGCGCCCGCGTCAGGGCATCGACCAGCAGCAGTTCGCCAAGGCCTTTGCCCTGATACTGCTTGCAGACAGCCAGACGACCCAGCCGCACTCCCGGAATGCGGCGCGGTAGCTTCTTGCGCCAGCACTCCGGCAGATGATGGCTATCGAGTTCGACCAAGGTCAGCGCGTAATAGCCGCAGATGCGGGAAGGCAGTTCCTCGCGGACGGCGACGAAGGTTTTTGACAGCCCTTTGTCTTGGTGTTGACGGGCAACCTGCCGCAGCCAGCCGTTCAGTTCCTGGCGACCGCAGTCGAAATCCTGCCGGTCATGGCTCCCAGTTAAAGGAAGTACCCGCATCATCTCGCCTGGCCTCCTGGTAGCGTTTCATGGCCGCCTTCAGCGCGGGCGTCGGCTTGGGTGGGGCCTCCATCAGATCGAGCAGCCAGCCCCAGTCTCGGGGAGACAGCCGAATAACTTCCTCCCGCTCAATGACGGCCTGGGCCTCCTTCAGCGCCGACTGCACCAGAAACTGATTGACCGTGGCGCCTGTCAGTTCGGCGGCGCGGCACAGCGTTTCATAGACCTCATGGGGGACGCGAGCGCCGATGCGGTCTTGCTTGGCAACAATAGCGGTTCCCATCATCACCTCCTACGTTTGGTTGGGCGTCTAGTGTAGCATTGTCGCCAAAGTGGCGCCACACGGGCGAACGCATTCATGGCAACAGCTACCTCAGTTCCGAGGTGCAGTGACCGCAACGGGTGGCCTTGACCGGAACGGCGTTGAGGCAATAAGGACACTCCTTGGTCGTTGGGGCGGAGGCGGGTTCCTCTGCTTTGAGGCGGTTGATCTGGCGCACCAGGATGAAAACGGCCGCTGCGACGATGGTAAAGTCAATCAGGGTGTTGAGGAACAGGCCGTAATTGATCGTCGCGATCCCGGCTGCCTTGGCCTCCGCCAAAGTGTTCACCGACTTGTCGGAAAGATTGATGAACAGGTTGCTGAAGTCGAAACCGCCCAGCAGCTTGCCGATTGGCGGCATCAGGATGTCGTTGACGAAGGACGTGACGATCTTGCCAAATGCCGCGCCGATGATGATGCCGATAGCCAGGTCAACGACGTTGCCCTTGACTGCAAATTCCTTGAAATGGGTATCCCCTTGACGCACGTTGCACCTGTGATCCGAAATACCGGGCGCGCTTCCAGAACCGCGAAGAGCCATTTAGCTGGGCTCGCGTTCAAGTCTTGCGGTGGGGCAGCGTGATGCGTCTTGGCGAAAACCGTCCAGTAGAACTTTACGTGCGTCAAGGGGATACCCATTTTGGCGCATTACGCAAGCATTTGGGTGAGATATTTCGGGAGCTTGCGCTGCAAAGGGGATCGAAGGTGGTCGAAGGCCATCTGATGGCAGATCACGTACACATGTGTTTGAGCATACCGCCAAAG